>Ga0268250_10000012_pt1 | contig 262671 bp, 231 predicted proteins | sample AgamicAsSfe_FD_200448 | JGI IMG/M metagenome (GOLD analysis project Ga0268250, IMG submission 200448) | Agave microbial communities from Guanajuato, Mexico - As.Sf.e (v2) (version 2) | ecosystem: Host-associated > Plants > Phyllosphere > Phylloplane/Leaf | place: Guanajuato, Mexico...
CCTGGCGGCTTTAGCGCGGTGGTCCCACCTGACCCCATGCCGAACTCAGAAGTGAAACGCCGTAGCGCCGATGGTAGTGTGGGGTCTCCCCATGTGAGAGTAGGGAACTGCCAGGCATCAAATTTAGCGTGCTGATATGGCTCAGTTGGTAGAGCGCACCCTTGGTAAGGGTGAGGTCCCCAGTTCGACTCTGGGTATCAGCACCACTTTATACTTAGGTTAAAGTTCGGCAAGAAGTAAAAGAATTTGTCTGGCGGCTTTAGCGCGGTGGTCCCACCTGACCCCATGCCGAACTCAGAAGTGAAACGCCGTAGCGCCGATGGTAGTGTGGGGTCTCCCCATGTGAGAGTAGGGAACTGCCAGACATCAAATAAGTGAGAAGGCCATCCGAAAGGATGGCCTTTTTGCGTTTATGCTCAGAAAAAACGGTAGGCCGGGTAAGACGAAGCCGCCACCCGGCAGAGCAAACGGCTAATGAATCACCTGCGACAGGAATGCTCGCGTACGTTCTGACTTCGGATGCGCAAAGAACTCATCCGGCGGCGCCTGCTCAACAATCTCTCCGCGGTCCATAAAGATCACCCGGTCAGCTACCGTTCTGGCAAAACCCATCTCATGCGTTACGCACAACATCGTCATACCGGATTGCGCCAGCCCAATCATGGTATCCAGTACCTCTTTCACCATTTCGGGATCCAGCGCAGATGTCGGTTCGTCAAACAGCATGATTTTGGGTTTCATGCACAGCGAACGGGCGATAGCCACACGCTGCTGTTGCCCGCCCGAGATCTGGCCGGGAAACTTATTGGCATGCTCCGCGATACGAACGCGTTCCAGGTAGTGCATCGCCAGCGCTTCCGCTTCCTGTTTCGGCATTTTTCGGACCCAAATAGGCGCAAGCGTACAGTTCTGCAGAACGGTCAGGTGTGGAAAAAGATTAAAGTGCTGGAATACCATACCCACTTCCTGGCGCACGCGTTCGATATTGCGGATATCTTCATTCAGCTCGATGCCATCTACAACAATGCGTCCTTGCTGATGTTCTTCAAGATGGTTAATACAGCGAATGGTTGTGGATTTACCTGAACCGGAAGGGCCGCAAAGGACGATGCGTTCGCCTTGCTTTACCTTAAGATTAATGTCTTTCAGGACATGAAACTGTCCATACCATTTATTCACATTTTCCAGCGTAATCATCGCGTCGGCGGGTGTCATAGTTATTTGGCTCATAATTTCCTCAGTGCGGTGTACGCCCGGTGTTAAAGCGCTTTTCCAGATGCTGGCTGTAGCGCGACATGCTAAAACAAAAGATCCAGTAGATCAGAGCGGCAAAGACATATCCTTCGGTGGACATGCCCAGCCAGACAGGGTCAACGGTTGCCTGTTGAACGCTGCTAAAGAGATCGAACAATCCGATGATGATCACCAGACTGGTATCTTTAAAGAGAGCAATGATCGTATTGACCAGCCCAGGGATAACCAGCTTGAGCGCTTGCGGAAGGATCACCAGCCCCTGCGTCTTCCAGTAACCGAGCGCCAGCGATTCCGCCGCTTCGTACTGGCCTTTGGGCAACGCCTGCAGGCCACCGCGTACAACTTCAGCGACATAGGCGGACTGGAAGAGAATCACCCCGACCAGGGCACGGATCAGTTTGTCTATCGTTGTACCCTCTGCCATAAACAGCGGCAGCATGACCGACGACATAAACAGTACGGTGATGAGCGGTACTCCGCGCCAGAACTCAATGAAGATAACGGAGAGCACGCGAACGACCGGCATTTTTGAACGGCGTCCCAGGGCCAGTAAAATCCCCCACGGTAGCGCGCCGGCTATCCCCACTGAAGCGATAATCAATGTCAACGTCAGACCGCCCCACTGGCGTGTTTCAACGCGTTCCAGCCCCAGGAAACCGCCATACATCAGCACCCAGACAATAATCGGATAAACCACTGCCCAGACGGCAATATAGCGTCCACGATGAGGTAGCTTTTTCCAGAACATGACCGCGACAGAGAGCAGGCCGATAACCAGCGCCAGATTAATCCGCCAGCGCTGTTCATGGGGATACAATCCATACATGAACTGACCGAAACGTTCATGAATAAATACCCAGCAGGCACCGGCTTTTGTGCAGTCAGCTCGGGTTGAACCGACCCAGTTGGCCTGTAAAAACGCCCAGTTCAGCAGGGGAGGAATCAATTCCCACATGAGCCACAGGCAGACAATCGTCAGCAGGCTGTTGCTCCAGCTGGAGAACAGATTCTTGCGCGCCCAGAGAATGAAACGTCCACCTGTCGAGCTGGCAGGGCGCGAGGAGTGCGACAGTATCGCTTTTGTCATCATAGATCCTTAGCGCTCGACCAGTGCTATACGACGGTTATAAAGGTTCATCAGCAATGAAATCACCAGGCTGATGATCAAATAGACAGACATGGTGATGGCGATGGTTTCAATGGCTTGTCCGGTCTGGTTAAGCACGGTTCCGGCGAACAGAGACACCATATCCGGATAACCAATGGCAGCAGCCAGCGATGAGTTTTTGACAATGTTAAGATACTGGCTGGTAAGAGGCGGAATAATCACTCGTAGAGCCTGAGGAATAATGACCTGGCGAAGCGTCACGGTATTCGGCAAACCGAGTGAGCGTGCCGCCTCGTGCTGACCGTAAGGCACAGCCTGAATCCCGGAACGGATGATTTCCGCAATAAATGCGGAGGTATAAATCGAAAGCGCCAGCGTTAATGCGGCCAGTTCAGGAATTAATACCATCCCTCCCTGGAAGTTGAACCCGCGCAGATGGGGAATATCCCAGTGCAAGGCCGCACCAAAAAGCCAGTGAGCAACTAACGGTAAGCCAACAAGTAGCACAGCGCCAGTTGGCCATGTTTTACGAAGCTGCCCGGTTTTAATCTGGTGCTTACGGTTATAGCGAAACAGGCCGACAGAAATGGCGAGTGCAATAACAACGGCGACGATAAAGGCGTAAAGCCCTTCGGCTACCTGTGGAGAGGGGATGTATAACCCACGGTTACTGAGAAAAAACAGCTCAAACGCATCGACGGCCTGGCGGGGGCCAGGAAGGTTACGCAGCACCGCGAAATACCAAAAAAATATCTGCAGCAGCGGTGGGATGTTGCGGAATGTCTCAATATAAATGGTTGAAAGTTTCCGCAGGAGCCAGTTTTCAGAAAGGCGCGCCAGCCCAATAAAGAAGCCCAGGATGGAAGCGAAGACAATACACAGTGCGGATACCAGCAGCGTATTCAGTAAACCGACCACAAACACGCGTCCGTACGTGTCACCTTCCTGGTAGTCAATAAGGTGCTGAACAATCCCAAACCCTGCGCTGCGATCCAGAAACGCAAACCCGGAGGTGATACCGCGATTATTCAGGTTCGTGATGGTGTTATGGATGAGATACACGGCGATAAGAACAACCGCAACAATAGCAATAATCTGGAATAGCCAGGCGCGGACCGCGGGATGAGAAAAGGATAGCGATCCTTTTACGGCTGAGCGGCGATGGGACATAAAGAAACCTCAGTAACCATGACTCTGGAGTGGGCACTGCCCGAGCAGTGCCCGTTACAACTATGACTTAACGTACTGGTGGGGCGTACTGAATACCGCCGTTATTCCAGAGATTGTTCTGGCCGCGTTTGATCTTCAGCGGGCTTTCCGATCCCACGTTACGCTCAAAGATCTCAGCGTAATTACCCACCTGTTTGATAATGTTGTAAGCCCACTTGTTATCCAGCTTCAGGTCCTTGCCGAAATCACCTTCTTTACCGAGCAGGTGCGCCATATCCGGGGTAGAAGGATTCGCCGCTTTCTCATCGACGTTTTTCGAGTTGATGCCCATCTCTTCAGCGTTAAGCATGGCAAACAGCGTCCAGCGAACAATGGAGAACCAGTCTTCATCGCCACGGCGTACAACGGGGCCGAGAGGTTCTTTGGAGATCACTTCAGGCAGGACAACCCACTCTGCCGGGTTGCTCAGTTTAATGCGTAAGGCATACAGCTGTGACTGGTCAGAGGCCAGCGTATCGCAGCGACCGGATTCCAGCGCTTTGGCTGACTCATCTGAGCGGTCGAAAGTAACAGGGGTGTATTTCATCTTATTTGCTTTGAAATAATCCGCGACGTTCAGCTCGGTATCGGTGCCCGCCTGGATACACACGGTGGCGCCATCCAGCTCTTTGGCGCTTTTCAGGCCCGCTTTGTTGTGGGTGAGGAAGCCGATGCCGTCGTAATAGGTCACGCCGGTAAATGTCATCCCCATGCCTGCATCGCGGGAAGAGGTCCAGGTGGTATTACGGGAGAGCATGTCGACTTCACCGGACTGCAGCGCCGTAAAGCGTTCTTTCGCCGTCAGCGGGGTGTATTTTACTTTGCTGTCATCACCAAAAACCGCAGCGGCGACGCCACGACAGACATCCACATCAATACCGGTAAATTTGCCGTTCGCATCGGCATAAGAGAAGCCAGGCAAACCATCACTGATACCGCATTGAACAAAACCTTTCTTTTTAACGGCATCCAGTGTCGTTCCCGCATGGGCTTGACCGGCTACGGCAAACAACATGCCTGCAGCGGCCAGGCTGGCTATCATCGTCTTTTTCATAATGCATCCTGTGTGGCGAAATTTATCGTTATAGAAGCGTTTTAAGCGCTTAACCTGTCTGTGGCGTTGGCCAACGTTTATAAAGCAAACGTAATGCCAGTTTTGCGTTCGACGAAATAAGAGACGAGTGAACGCTTAATGCTGAGTGTAGACAGGCTTAAATAAAACGAGCGCCCCGAAACGGTGCGAAATTACAACCTGTGCCACAAATCGGAGCAAAAGTTTTGAGTCGGGTCAGGAAAAAGAAGAGATAGTTTCCAGGGTGAATATTGGCAGGGTATTCAATAATATTAATGTGTGAAAATCATCACGATAGAATAAGTAATTTGAATGAGTATGCGAAAAAGTTGTGACTGACTTCAGTCTTAGATTAATTACGTGAATAATTACGGGGCTATTTTTTTACTTATTTGAAAATACTGCACCCATTAAAAGCAAAAGCGCGGCCAGAGCCGCGCTTTCTGAACAGATGTTACTTCGTCAGGGCAACAATACCCAACGTCAAACCTGCCACTGCGGCAGCACCGCCGGCGATAGCACCTGCTGTTTCCCAGTTATCCTGGGTGGTGCCTTTCATACAGGTATTGGTATGAACCAGTCGACCCTGGTCATCGTAAACCGGTACACATGGAGAGTCGTGCGCGCAACCAGCAAGCAGCGCAGCGAGAAGTGCAACGGAAATGAATCTTTTCATGATGTTACCTCAGTATTATTTCTCATTCGCTACAAAGCCAGGAGGGCTATTAACGAACTGGAGATTATTTTACCACCAGGGTAAGTCCCCGTTACACGAGGAATAATCTCAAATAATGTAGTTTGTAAAAATCATGGAGAAAAGTCGGGTTCAGGATGAATTTATGGAGAAATTATGAAGTGGTAAGATGGCGTTTTTACTTAATGCAAACTCATGCATTTTTAATACTCAACCCTCTAATATCTAATCCATTGTTTATATTAAAAATAAAAAAGGCACCAAAAGGTGCCTTTCAGGGATACATTACTCTTTATGGCTGGTGAAGCGTCGCCGGACCACCACAAAGAAGACGGGCACGAAGAAAATTGCCAGAAGCGTTGCGGAAAGCATGCCTCCCATCACGCCCGTACCGACGGCATTTTGCGCACCGCTCCCGGCCCCGGTACTGATCACCAGCGGCATGACGCCAAGGATAAAGGCCAGGGAGGTCATCAGGATCGGACGAAGGCGCATTCTTGAGGCTTCCAGGGTGGCTTCAACGATCCCTTTACCTTCTTTCTCCATCAGGTCTTTAGCAAATTCGACGATCAGGATGGCGTTTTTCGCCGATAGCCCAATCGTCGTCAGCAGGCCGACCTGGAAATAGACGTCATTGTTTAACCCGCGCAGCGACGCCGCGAAAAGGGCCCCGATGACGCCCAGCGGCACAACCAGCATAACGGAGAAGGGAATGGACCAGCTTTCATACAGCGCTGCCAGACACAGGAACACCACGATCAGTGAAATGGCGTACAGTGCAGGCGCCTGGTTACCGGAAAGGCGCTCCTGATAAGACATTCCCGTCCAGTCATAGCCGATGCCGGAAGGCAGTTTTGCCGCCAGGCTTTCCATCATCACCATGGCCTCACCGGTACTTTTTCCAGGGGCAGATTCACCGAGGATTTCCATGGACGGCATGCCGTTGTAGCGTTCCAGACGAGGAGAACCGTAAACCCAGTGAGCGCTGCTAAAGGATGAGAACGGCACCATTTCCCCATTCGCGCTGCGTACGTAGAGGTTGTTGATGTCCCCCGGCAGCATACGGAATTTCGCATCCGCCTGGACGTAAACTTTTTTCACGCGGCCATGATCGATAAAGTCATTCACATAGGTACCACCTAATGCCGTCGATATCGTCTGGTTGACGTCAGATATGCTAATACCCAGCGCCTGCGCTTTCTCCTGATCGACATCCAGCTTGAACTGCGGGGTATCCTCCAGACCGTTAGGACGCACGCGAACCAGCAGATCAGGGTGCTCTTTCACCATGCCGAGCAGCTGATTACGCGCCTGCGTCAACTGGGTATGCCCCAGGTTTGCCTGATCGATAAGTTCAAAGTCGAAGCCCGTTGCGGTTCCCAGTTCGATAATAGCCGGCAGGTTAAACGGGAACACAAGGCCGTCTTTAATCTGGCTGAATGCTTTTGTCGCACGGCCGACGATTGCCTCAACGCTATTTTCTTCCCCCGAACGTTCTTCCCAGGGCTTCAGGCTGACGAAGGCAATACCAGAGTTCTGGCCCTGGCCGCTAAAGCTAAAGCCGTTCACCGTAAACACGGATTCAACGTTCGCCTTCTCTTTATTCAGGTAGTAGTCCTGAACCTGGTCGAGAACCTGCTGAGTCCGCGTCTGGGTCGCACCAGCCGGGAGTTGAACCATTGTCATAAACACCCCCTGATCCTCTTCGGGCAGGAAGGAGGTGGGTAAGCGCAGAAACAGCACCGCCATCCCACCAACAATTATGACGTACACCACCAGATAGCGACCGGTCTTACGCAAAATACCGCTCACGCTGTTACTGTAGTGCTCCACGCTCTTGTCAAAGAGTGCATTAAACCAGCCAAAGAACCCCCCTTTTTTCTCATGATGATCGCCAGTGACGGGTTTAAGTAACGTTGCGCACAGTGCGGGCGTCAGGATCAGCGCAACCAGCACGGAGAGCGCCATGGCGGAAACGATAGTCAGTGAGAACTGGCGATAGATGGCTCCCGTCGAGCCGCCAAAAAAGGCCATCGGAACAAAGACCGCCGAGAGGACCATAGCGATCCCCACCAGCGCGCCCTGGATCTGCCCCATCGACTTCTGCGTGGCCTCTTTCGGTGGCAGCTTGTCCTCAACCATCACGCGCTCAACGTTCTCGACCACCACGATGGCGTCATCAACCAATAGCCCTATCGCCAGCACCATCCCGAACATCGTCAGGGTGTTGATAGAGAAACCGAACGCCGCCAGAACCGCGAAGGTACCCAGAAGAACCACCGGCACCGCGATAGTTGGGATGAGCGTCGCCCGCAGGTTTTGTAAGAACAAATACATGACCAGGAAGACCAGAACGATCGCTTCAAACAGGGTTTTCACCACTTCATGAATAGAAATTTTCACAAATGGGGTGGTGTCATAGGGGTAGACGACTTTAAGCCCCTGCGGGAAGAACTGCTGCAGTTGTGCCAGTTTGCTCTTGATGGCTGCCGCTGTATCCAGCGCGTTTGCCCCGGTTGCCAGCTTAATCCCCAGACCGGTGGCGGCCTGCCCGTTAATTTTGGTCACCATGTTGTAGTTTTCGCCACCCAGCTCAATGCGAGCGACATCCTTCAGGTGAACCATCGAGCCATCCTGATTTACCTTGAGCGTCACGCGGCCAAACTCCTCCGGTGATTTCAGGCGGGTTTGCGCGATGATGGAGGCATTCAGCTGCTGCCCGGGCACAGACGGCGTGCCGCCCAACTGGCCTGCCGCAATCTGGTCGTTCTGCGTTTTCAACTGGTTGATAATATCCAGCGGCGTCAGCTGGTATTTATTCATTGCATTGCTGTCGAGCCAGATGCGCATCGCATACTGGGCACCAAACAGCTGAACGTCGCCGACGCCCGTCGTTCGGCTGATGGCATCTTTGACGTTCGAGGCGACATAGTCGGAGATATCATCCTGAGTAAGGTTTTTGTTGTCCGAAACAAAACCGGCGACCAGCAGGAAGCTGCTGCTGGATTTCTCAACGCCAATCCCTTGCTGCTGTACCTCTTGCGGCAGCAGCGGCATGGCGAGCTGCAGCTTGTTCTGCACCTGCACCTGGGCGATGTCCGGATCCGTTCCTGACTCGAAGGTCAGCGTAATGGTGACGTTACCTGCTGAATCGCTGGTGGAAGACATATACATCAGGTTATCGATACCGTTCATGTTCTGTTCGATAACCTGGGTCACGGTATCCTGCACCGTCTGGGCGTCAGCGCCGGGGTAGGTTGCGGAAATCGCCACGGCAGGCGGGGCAATCGTTGGATACTGGGCGACGGGCAGTTTGAGAATAGCCAGGCCGCCAGCAATCATTAGAATGATGGCAAGCACCCAGGCGAAAACTGGCCTCTGAATAAAGAAATTAGCCATGTCGTCGTTCCTTAACCGGCGGGAGTCGTGGTGGTATCTGGCGTGGCGACGACGGTAGCGCCGGGTCTGACTTTTTGTAATCCGCTGACGATCACGCGGTCACCGTTTTTCAGCCCTTCCGTCACCAGCCAGCGATCGCCAATGGCCTGGGGCGCAACGACGGTCCGTGATTCAACCTGGTTTTTATCATTAACCACCAGCACGGTTGCGTCGCCTCGCGGCGTGCGGGTCACGCCCTGCTGCGGAACCAGAATGGCATCTGGCTGTGTTCCCTCATCTATACGGGCGCGAACAAACATCCCAGGTAACAGCATGTGTTGAGGATTCGGGAAAATGGCGCGCAGCGTGATTGAGCCGGTGCTTTCATCCACCGTAACGTCGGAGAACTGCAGTGTGCCTTTCAGCGGATAGGGCTGGCCATTCTCCATCAGCAGCTCAACGCTGCTGGCCGTATCTCCTTTTTGCAGGCTCGTCTGCTTCAGTCGCATGAATTCATTGCTTGACTGGGTGACATCGACATAAATCGGATCGAGTTGCTGGACCGTTGCCAGCGCCGCGGCCTGTCCGTTCGTGACGAGCGCCCCTTCCGTTACGCTGGATTTACCGATGCGGCCATCGACAGGGGACGTCACTTTGGTATACGCAAGGTTGATACGCGCGCTTTCAACGCCCGCTTTTGCGGCGACGACGCTGGCATCTGCCTGCTGAGCGGTGGCCACGGCCTGGTCATACTCCTGCTTGCTGACGTACTGCGTCCCCACCAGAGGCAGATAACGTTTCACCGTCAGGTGTGCAATTTTGGCCGCCGCCTGCGCCTTTGCCAGCTCGCCTTTCGCGCTGTCGTAAGCCGCCTGATAGGTCGCAGGATCAATCTGATACAGTGAATCCCCTGCTTTTACATCGCTACCTTCCGTGAAGTTGCGACGCAGAATAATACCGCTAACCTGTGGACGAACCTCCGCAACGCGGAACGCATCGGTTCTGCCCGGTAGTTCAGTTGTGACAGCCAGCGGCGCGCTTTTCACGATATGGACGCTGACCTGAGGCGCCTGCGCATGTTGTTGATGATTTTCCTGGCCATCGCATCCAGTGAGCAGCACAGCGCAGACAATGAAACCGGCTAAGGGTAAACGTCTGAAATGATTCGTCATTACTGTTCCTTTAAATACCCATTAACCGATGTTTGCCGTAGATCGGTAGTTGGGGCAGAGGGAAAAAATAAAAAGTAGCTGCGTATAATAATGAGGGTATTTAATGTTTTTTAATTTATAAGTGCGAATAACGAGGCCCTGGAGGAAAATCAGAATCAGTCCCGTAGAAAATACGGATATACTTCTGCCCGGTAAATCAGGTTAATAGAGCTTAATGGATAAAGTATTCATTTCATGAATTTGATTTTAAGGATGTATTTGCATTAATTATAGATTAAGTAAATTGACTTTTTTTGTGCAAAAATAAAACGGCTTTTAGTGAATACTTCCAGCCATCCGAACCTGATGTTACATATATACCCAGTGAGTTAAGAGTAGCTGCCAATGGCGCGTAAAAAGAAAGAAGAGGCTCAACAAACCCGACAGCAGTTGATTGAAGCGGCTATCGGGCAGTTTGCGACGCGGGGCGTAGCCAGCACGACGCTGACCGATATCGCAGATGCCGCAAAGGTTACTCGAGGTGCTGTCTACTGGCACTTTAACAGTAAAGCAGAAATATTTAATGCCATTTGGGAACAGCAATTACCGCTGCGTGACACCATTCGCGACAGGCTCTCTTTCTCCGAGAGTGATGATCCGTTGTTAATGCTTCGTGAGCAATTTATTACTGCGCTGCAATATATCGCGCACGAACCTCGTCAATGTGCGCTGTTACAAATCTTGTATCATAAGTGTGAATTTACTAGCGATATGATTTCAGAAAATGAAATTCGTAAACGCATTTGGTTCAATTATGATTTTTTGCGCGTCACTCTGGAGAATTGTATTTCTCAGAACATTGTTTCGTCGCAGGTGAACGTTGAACTGACCATGATCGTATTCCACGGTTTCTTTAGCGGCATCATTAAAAACTGGTTAATGAATACCGACAGTTTTAATCTTTATCAGCAGGCGCCAGCCCTGGTCGACAGTATTCTGGCGACACTCCCTGTCTTGCGAGTGTCGCCTCGTGATGACTACAGCTCAGCGCCAGGCAACATTTCACCCCGTGCGCAAAGCGCCTCGATGGTCTGCGCGCTGGTGGGTTTACCTAACAGATAACCCTGTAAGGTATGACAGCCCAGTTCCGTCAAAAAGGCCTGCTGCGCTTCGGTTTCCACACCTTCAGCCACGACTTTCAGGTTGAGCGTTTTCGCGAGGGCTACAATCGCAGAGACAATGGTGGCATCCTCGCTTTCCCCGCTTAACTCTTTCACAAACGCTCTGTCTATCTTCAGTTCACAGGCCGGTAAACGCTTGAGGTACAGCAGGCTCGAATATCCGGTCCCAAAATCATCAATCGAAGCTTTCACACCTGCATCCGTCAGCTCTGTCAGCACCCGCACGCTCTCATCGGGGTTGCTCATTGCCGTGGTTTCCGTGACTTCCAGGATCAACATTTCCGGCGGGAGGTGATGACGCTCCAGGCAGTCGAGCACTGTTTTAACCAGCGAGGGCTGTTCAAACTGCAACGTCGACAGGTTTACCGCCATTGACCAGTTCCGATGCCCCTGAAGATGCCATTCTCGCAATTGGCGACAGGCTTCATTGATCGCCCAGTTACCAATAGGAATGATAAGCCCGGTTTTTTCCGCCAGCGGCAGGAAAAGATCCGGCGTCAGTAAACCCTGCTTCGGATGCTGCCAGCGCAGCAGCGCCTCAAACCCGAGGAGGGGGCCAGCGGGCGCGTGAAATTTTGGCTGATAAAGCAGGCGCAGTTCATTGCGATCGATAGCCATCCACAGATCGTTCATTAACTGAAGATGGGTCTGCGCCAGCGTGTTCATAGAGGGCTGGAAAAAGTGATACCCGTTTCGGCCCATATGCTTGGTGTGGTACATCGCCGCGTCGGCGTTAAACATCAGCTCACGTTCGGTTTTGCCGTCGTGAGGGTACAGGGCGATACCAATGCTAAGCGTTACCACCAGTTCGTAGGGGTCGAGAGTGAACGGGCTATCGATCGCCCGCACCAGCGAATTTGCCAGCGAGGCTGCATCGTCCGGACCTTCTCCCTCAGCAAGCAGAACAAACTCATCACCGCCAATACGTGCAAGGGTAAACTGGCCCTTCAGGAGATGCAGCAGACGCTGCGTAACGGCGACCAGCAGCCTGTCACCGACATCATGGCCGTAGGCGTCATTGATGGCTTTAAAACCGTCGAGATCCATGAACATCAGGGCGAAATGGGTACCTTCACGGTCTGCTTTGCTGATGGCCTGATCGAGCCGGTCCTCCAGCAGGATACGGTTGGGCAGACGCGTCAGCGTATCGTGCAGCGCCAGTTGCGCAAGTTCCCGGTTCGCTTCTGCCAGCGACGAGGCCAGAAGGGCGGTACGTGCCTGCAGGCGAGCATCCAGCATCGACACCAGCAGGGTTATCCCAAGAATAGAGAGCGCGACGACGCTGACCAGCACGGCCAGCCAGCTGCCGTTAATACCCTCATGGTGAACCATTGTGGACATTGGAAACTGCGCGGCTTTCATCCCGGCGTAGTGCATACCGGCGATGGCAATTCCCATCGTGATGGCGGCTCCCAGGCGCATCAGCACCACCTGCGCTGCTTCGTGGCGCAGGCGGAAGGTCAGCCACAATGCTGCAAGCGAAGCGGCAAGAGCAATCACGACCGAAATGGCTACCCACAACGTGTCCCAGATGATCCCTGGCATCACCTCCAGTGCCGCCATACCGGTGTAATGCATGGCAACAATCCCGATTCCCATCACCAGAGCGCCGGGGAGCAGGCGGCGCAAGCGCAGCTGTTCACAGCTGACGAGCCATAGTGCAAACAGTGACGACCCTACGGCAATGACCATGGATAACATCGTCAGGCTTGCGTTGTAACTCATGCTCATGGAGAGGTCCATCGCCAGCATGCCGATAAAGTGCATGGCCCATACGCCAATGCCCATTGCAACACTGCCTCCCGCCAGCCAGATGCGCGCTGCGACGCCCTGACTCCCGGCGACACGTGCAGCCATATTCAGCGCGGTGTAAGCCGCAAGGATGGCAACAACGAAGGAGAGGACTACAAGGATAGGGTTGTATTGGCTAACCAGCATGGTCGGTTCTACTCGAGTGTGACGTTACGCGGGAGAGGTTGAGAAGGGCGAGACATTATCACCGTCAGGTAACGGCTCAAAGGAATTTAAATCCCCGTTTTTAGTGGGTAATACGGGGGAGAGGAAGCGGCGTCAGGTCGTTAATCGAGTTCTGAACAGTTCACTAATTTCAGCGGGTTCACGGAGTTCATATTGCGGCACTTATCGGTTTCGGTGCTCATCAGTTCAATCCACTGCATCAGGAGGGCATCGAAAAGGAAAACCGAGATTGCAAAGACAACCAGCCACCAGTATTTACGAATCATTGTGTCATTCCGCGTGAAGAGAGCCACTGAAGTGGTGGAAATATACACGAAAAGAAACGGTTTAAAAGCGGGATAAGCGAAGGTTTACAAAGCGTTGACGGTGACAGAACAAAGCAATAAAAAAGGCGCATCCCCATGCCAGGTAGCGCCTTTTTAAACAAGCATTTAACTGATTAGTATCAGTTCATGCCGTATTTTTTCAGTTTCTTACGCAGAGTACCACGGTTGATACCCATCATCAGCGCAGCGCGGGTCTGGTTACCGCGGGTGTATTGCATCACCATGTCCAACAGTGGCTGTTCAACTTCAGCCAGTACCAGCTCATACAGGTCATTAACATCCTGACCATTCAGTTGAGCAAAATAGTTCTTCAGTGCCTGTTTAACCGAGTCACGCAGGGGCTTTTGAGTTACCTGATCCTGAGAGTTAACGGTAGAAACGGTCAGTACGTCAGAATTTACGCGTTGTTCGAACATAGTTCTGTCAGCTCTTTATTTCATTACGCAAGATTTTCGAAGTATGCCTCCAACGCCTCCAGCTGTTCGCTGGCATCCTCAATGGCGTTGAATGTGCGCCGAAACTGGTCATCTGGAGCGTGCTCCTGGAGATACCAGGAGACGTGTTTACGCGCAATTCGGTACCCTTTTGCCTGACCGTAGTGGTCATGCAGTTCCCGAACATGCGAACAAAGCAAGCGCTTTACCTCTGCCAGAGGCAGCGGGGCAAGCAGCTCCCCAGTGTCCAGATAATGCTGGATTTCCCGGAAGATCCAGGGTCTTCCCTGAGCTGCACGTCCTATCATCAGAGCATCAGCTCCCGTATAGTCGAGTACAGCCCTGGCTTTAAGCGGGTCAGTTATGTCGCCATTCGCGATAATCGGAATGGAAACCTTCTGCTTAACTGCCCGAATGCTGTCGTATTCAGCTTCACCATTGAACAAACAGGCGCGAGTGCGTCCATGGATGGTCAGGGCCTGAATACCACAATCTTCGGCCAGTTGGGCAATCTCTACACAGTTACGGTGTTCCGGCGACCAACCCGTGCGAATCTTCAACGTAACAGGAACGTCCACTGCGCTGACAACCGCCGTCAGGATAGCTTTCACCTGGTCGGGGTATTGCAGAAGGGCTGAACCTGCAAGCTTGCGATTCACCTTTTTGGCCGGGCAACCCATATTGATATCAATAATCTGGGCACCACTTTCCACGTTAATACGCGCGGCATCTGCCATCTCTTCAGGCACGCTTCCGGCAATTTGCACGGTGCGAATCCCTGGTTCATCAATGTGCACCATCCGAAGGCGGGATTTATCGCTTTCCCAAACCTGCGGGTTAGACGACATCATCTCGGATACGGTTAAACCGGCTCCCATCTCATAGCACAGCGTCCTGAACGGCCGGTCGGTAATACCTGCCATAGGGGCTGCGATCAGGCGATTTCTAAGCTGGTGGTGTCCGATGCGCATGAGTTAAGAAATGACCATACTGTGACTGCAAGGCGGCGTATATTACGCATTTTTTGCACGAGATGAAAGGCCAAACTTTGAACAATCCACTGTTATAGATCAAGGAATCGCCGCTCAATCTTTACGTTGAAAATTATTCATTATTTAAATCATTAGGTTATGCGTGAATGGTTGTTTTATGGGCGCTTACAATTTCCCGTAACTTCTCATCAATTCTGAAGAAATGCGACATATGAGCGGGATAATCTGCTGTTTTTAGCAGCAGACTATCCCGCTTGTTTGCGATCTACGTCGCATTTTAGAACATGATCTCAGGGCAAAAATGCAGGTTATTCGACCACAAGACGACCATGCAGGGACTGTACCGGACGGTTATTATCGTGATGCATTGTGTGGGTAAATTTCTCAAGCTGTTCAGCGGAGACCGTCAGAGGATGTTTAAGCACGATCCAGGTGACGCCTTCTGAACAGGGTGGCGTGGTGAGCGAACCGCTAAAACGCCAGTACGTTTTATCTTCCGGCAGCAGCTTATTCATGTTGAGCTCCTGTTTGATGGAGACGTTCAGCTCAGCCTGCTGAGGCATCACGTTCCACAGTTTATCAAGCTCCGGATTCTCGGCCCCTTTGTCGAACATGACCGCAACCACTGCCAGTTCTCCCTTCTCATTTTTATGCACCAGATGCATTTCCATCGCGTAATGCTTGCCATGCACGGTGTTTTCGCTCGGCGCGTGGAAGTGGAACTGTTGTAGCGTCCAGGATTGTTTATCCAGAGTGATGCTGTCGCGGGTGTCGGCTTGCTCGCTTGCCTGAATGGTATGGCCATTGTTTGTTAGCGTTACAGGGCCGTCAATGTAGTACGTTTGCAGCGGAGTGAGATGGGCGTTAGCGGTCGAATCAATATTTATGGGAGACTGGTTCATTCCGCTGTTACAGGTTTTGTACGCTTCATCCAGTTCGCCCCAGTGCTCCGGTGAACTTTCACCTTTGTAGCTCCAGTGTGATGCGCATGCTGAAGCCGAGATCATGCTCAGCGCTAACAGCGCTGCCTTGCTATAAACGTGTTTCATAATATTCTTCCTGTGAATTTTTATTATCCAAATCAAAATATATCAATATGATTTGTATGGTTATTTTACCGGAGGCAGACAGGGGGTGGGAGGAATATTAGAGGGGAAAAGGCGTGGTCAGAGGACCACGCTAAATACTTATTTTTTACGACCGGTAATACGGCACCACTCTTCCTTCTCCACTACAGGGTCGAGAGCGAAAAGATCGGCGTAGGCTTCGCAAACGCTGTCCGCCTGGCTTGCCAGGATCCCAGAAAGCCCCAGCATACCGCCCTCAACGGGCAGCACGCTGATTAATGGCGCCAGTTCACGCAGCGGGCCCGCGAGAATGTTAGCGACCACCACATCGGCTTTCATGGCTTCTGGCTGCGCATCAGGCAGATACAGCTCCAGGCGATCGGAGACGCCGTTACGCTCGGCATTATCGCGGCTGGCCTGAATGGCCTGCGGATCGATATCGATCCCGATGGCTTTCGCCGCGCCCAGTTTCAGGGCGGCAATCGCGAGGATCCCGGAACCGCAGCCGAAGTCGATCACCGTCTTACCTTCCAGATCCAGACCATCCAGCCACTGCAGGCACAGGGACGTGGTTGGGTGGGTACCGGTGCCAAACGCCAGGCCTGGGTCAAGCATCACATTGACGGCATTTTCATCGGGAACCTCGCGCCAGCTTGGGCAGATCCACAGACGTTTGCCGAACTGCATCGGGTGGAAGTTGTCCATCCACTCCCGTTCCCAGTCTTTGTCTTCCAGCTGTTCGATTTTATGCACAAAACCCGCACCCAGAAGGGGATGGTTTTCCAGAATTGCCACCACCTCTTTCATGTCGGTTTCGGCATCGAACAGGCCAATCACGTCGGTATCGCCCCACAGGCGCGTTTCGCCTGGCAGCGGTTCAAAGACCGGCGTGTCATGCGTGTCCTGGAAGGTAATGGAGACGGAGCCTGCCTCCATCAGCGCATCGCTCAGCTCTTCGGCGTTCGCGCCGGTTGTGTTCAGTTTTAGTTGGATCCACGGCATGGCAAAACTCTTTATTTATCAGGAGAAATCATAGCGGGTTGTGGGACGGGCTGACCGAAACGGTTCCCCACCACGAACGCCAGTAAACTTAGCAGTAACGAAGGCACAATCGGATGGAAGCCCAGGTACTGAATCTTAAATGTCGCAAGGATGGCATAAAGCACACCACCAACAATCATTGCGCTCAGCGCGCCTGCAGCGTTCGCGCGTTCCCAGTAAAGACCCAATACCAGCGGCCACAGGAAAACGGCTTCCAGACCGCCAAACGCAAGCAGATTCAGCCAGATGATCATCTCCGGCGGACGCCATGCGGCTAACATCAGTAAAGCTCCTAACACCAGCGTAATGACGGCAGACATCCGCTTCAGGCGACGTTCATTTTCAACCTGCTCAGGGCGCAGGTTCAGATAGAGATCTTTAATGATCGTAGCGGAACTTTGCAGTAACTGGGCGTTGATGGTCGACATAATGGCGGCCATTGGTGCGGCGAGGAAGATCCCGGCGGCAAACGGGGGCAGCACTTTAACCATCAGAGTCGGGATCACCAGATCCGGCACGGTAAGATCGGGGATCACCGCGCGCCCTAATGCCCCCGCCAGATGCATACCAAACATCAGGATCGCGACCACAATTGTCCCGATAATGATGCCCTTGTGAACGGCTTTACTGTCTTTATAGGAGATACAGCGCACGGCGGTATGCGGCAGACCAATCACTCCGAAACAGACTAACACCCAGAATGAGGTCATAAAGGTCGGAGAGAGGATATCATCTGCGCCCTGCGGCGAGACCAGTTTCGGGTCAATCGCTTCCAGGGTTTCCACCGCGTGAGTGAGTCCACCCGCGGCATGGACAATGCCCACCAGCAGAACGATCGTGCCGATGAGCATAACCATTCCCTGCAGCGTATCGTTCAGCACGCTGGCGCGGAATCCACCAAACGCAGTATACAGCGCGATGCTTACCCCGAAGATAATTAGGCCCGTCTCGTAAGGGATTCCGGCCGCCGTTTCCAGCAGGCGTGCTCCGCCGATAAACTGTACGGTCATCGCACCGATAAAGGCCACCAGCAGGCTCAAGCTCGCCAGCCACACCAGCAAGCGGCTCTGATAGCGGGCAAAGAGCATATCGTTGAGCGTCACGGCATTATAACGGCGCGCCAGAATAGCAAATTTTTTGCCCAGTATGCCCAGCGAAAGCCAGACGGCAGGCAGCTGGATCATAGCCAGCAATACCCAGCCTAACCCGTACTTGTAGGCCGCACCGGGGCCGCCAATAAACGAGCTGGCGCTAATATAGGTCGCAGTCAGCGTCATCGCCAGTACAACGCCGCCCATCGAACGGCTGCCGAGGAAATACTCATTCAGGAAAGCGCCGGTCGCTCTTTTACGCATGGCATAGATGGATAAACCAAACACGACCAGCAGGTATGCGACAAGCGGCAGAATGACTTCAAGCTGCATCATCGTCCTCCAGCGGAATATCGCGATAGATGAATTTCACCATCGCCCAGCACAGCAGGATAAACACCAGCGGCACCAGCAGGCAGGCCATTTCAAACCAATGTGGGAGGCCGGTAATGCCGATAGCTGAATCAGGTATGTAAGCGGTTACTAACCATGCGGCAAGATAGAGAAGGGTCAGCCACAGCGCCCAGCGCGCTTCTTTATGGGCCTGAACAAAACGTTTGTCCATTTTTAGTCCCTTGTGGATGCAGAAAGCGGGGATTGTACATGATGGGGCTTTGCGATCCCCAGAAATAAAAAAGGCCGGATAATCCGGCCTTTTAGCAACACAGCTCTCTTACTTCTCGTTCAGGCCGAGTTTTTTCTCCAGGTAGTGGATGTTCGTCCCACCATTCTGGAAGTGCTCGTCGCTCATGATACGCATCTGCAGATCAACGTTGGTTTTGATACCGTCGATGATCAATTCCTGCAGTGCGTTCTTCATGCGGGCAATCGCCACGTCACGGTTTTCACCGTAGCAGATAAGCTTGCCAATCATTGAGTCATAGTACGGCGGTACGGTGTAACCGGCGTAGATATGAGATTCCCAGCGCACGCCAAAGCCACCCGGCGCGTGGAAACGCGTGATTTTACCCGGGCTTGGCAGGAAGGTGTTCGGGTCTTCGGCGTTGATACGGCACTCTACCGCATGGCCTTTGACCACAACTTCTTCCTGCTTGATGGACAGCGGCTGGCCTGCAGCGATACGCAGCTGCTCTTTGATCAGGTCAACGCCGGTGATCATTTCGGTAACCGGGTGCTCAACCTGAATACGGGTGTTCATTTCAATGAAGTAGAACTCGCCGTTTTCGAACAGGAACTCAAAGGTACCCGCCCCGCGATAGCCGATATCGACGCACGCTTTGGCGCAACGCTCGCCGATGTAGCGACGCAGTTCCGGGGTAATGCCCGGCGCTGGCGCTTCTTCGACCACTTTCTGGTGACGACGCTGCATGGAGCAGTCACGTTCTGCCAGATAGATCGCGTTACCCTGACCGTCGGCCAGCACCTGAATTTCGATGTGGCGTGGGTTTTCCAGGTATTTTTCCATATACACCATGTCATTGCTGAAAGCCGCTTTCGCTTCCGCTTTGGTCATGGAGATGGACTGCGCCAGTTCAGCATCGCTGCGCACAACGCGCATACCGCGACCGCCGCCGCCGCCGGACGCCTTGATGATAACCGGGTAGCCAATGCGCTTAGCATGAGCACGGTTAGCATCCATGTCGTCGGTCAGAGGGCCGTCAGAGCCTGGTACGGTTGGAACACCGGCTTTTTTCATCGCGGTGATTGCAGACACCTTGTCGCCCATCAGGCGGATGGTATCGGCTTTCGGGCCAATGAAGATAAAGCCAGAGCGTTCGACCTGCTCAGCAAAGTTGGCGTTCTCAGAGAGGAAGCCGTAACCCGGATGAATTGCCACCGCGCCGGTGATTTCAGCGGCGCTGATGATAGCCGGGATGTTCAGATAGCTTTTTACGGACGGAGCCGGGCCAATACAGACCGTCTCATCCGCCAGCAATACGTGTTTTAAATCGCGATCCGCGCTTGAGTGCACAGCGACGGTCTTGATGCCCAGTTCTTTACAGGCACGAAGAATACGCAGTGCGATCTCGCCGCGGTTGGCGATAACAATTTTATCCAGCATGTACGCCTCGTTACTCGATGACGACCAGCGGCTCGTCAAATTCAACCGGCTGACCACTTTCGACCAGAATCGCTTTCACAGTACCTGATTTGTCTGCTTCGATCTGGTTCATCATTTTCATCGCTTCAACGATGCACAGGGTATCGCCTACGTTGACTTTCTGACCCACTTCGATGAACGCCTTCGCGTCCGGGCTCGGGGTGCGGTAGAAAGTACCAACCATTGGGGAACGTACGATGTGACCACTGATTTCTGCTGCAGCGGCAGGTGCGGCTTCAGCTGCTGCTGGCGCAACGGCTGCGGAAAGCGCAGGCTGCTGCACTGGCGCAGCGTAAGCTTGCTGCATTACCGGGAAGCTAGCGGCTGGGGCTGCACGGCTGATGCGTACAGACTCTTCGCCTTCAGAAATTTCCAGTTCGGAGATGCCTGATTCTTCAACCAGCTCGATCAGTTTTTTAATCTTACGAATATCCATGAGTGGGTTCCGTACTCTTGTTTAGTGTGATTGTGACAAGCGTTTTACCGCTGTCTGTAAAGCGTATGAATAGCCGTCTGCGCCCAGTCCGCAGATAACGCCAGCAGCGATATCCGACAGATACGAATGGTGGCGGAACGGCTCTCGGGCGTGCACGTTACTCAGGTGGATCTCGATAAACGGGATACTCACCGCGAGCAGTGCGTCGCGGATAGCAACACTGGTGTGCGTAAACGCGGCCGGATTGATCAGGATATAGTCCACATTGTCTTTAGCCTGATGAATACGGTCGATGATTGCGTACTCCGCGTTTGACTGAAAATGATCCAAATCCACATTCAGTGACTCTGCTTCCGTGCTCAGACGGTTAACAATTTCGCTCAATGTCAGCGTGCCGTACTTCTCTGGCTCACGGGTGCCGAGCATGTTCAGGTTCGGTCCGTTTAAAACTAAGATATGGAACTTATCAGTCATTATGCCGCTATCTCCTGCGATTCTCGGGTAAAAAACAAAATATACCGTCGAAGCGCAAATGTCACCTTTTCAGAGGCCCAAAACCGCTGTCAGGCGAACCAAGGTCGCACATTATAACGATTTCGTAGCATTTGGCAGCTAAATACTGGTCTTATCAGGGAAGATTATCAACCGCAATCCAAAAAAGATTTGCGGTTGAGAGGTAATCTGCGGGAAAACGCACAGTTTCGCGAACTATCGCAACCACTGGCGGAACTTCTTGTAACGCCATGCTAAAAGCGCTACGGCCGCCAGCGCGTAAAGGATCGGCTGCGGAGAGAGGATCTTCACCGACCACAGATAATGAATGGGGGCGAGGATCGCGACAAGATAGACGAAGTTGTGCAGCAGCTGCCAGCGACGGCCCAGCTTTCGCTGCGCATATTGCGTGGAGGTCAGCGCTAACGCCAGTAAAATCACCCAGCTCACAATACCCAGCGTCAGATAAGGTCGAGTCACCAGTTCGCGGCCAAGCAGTGTCAGATTGTTAATTCCCAGTTCCAGCAAGGCATAGCTGGTGAGGTGCAGGGTCGCCCAGGCAAAACACCATAGCCCTAAAAGCCGACGGGTGCGTATCAATAGTGGCTGTTTAGCGTAGCGCGCCAGCGGCGAGACGAGCAAGGTAGCCAGCAAAAATTTCAGAGCCATCCGACCCGTAAAATGCTGGATATCTTTTGCCGGATCGGCGCTAAAGAGGCCCTGGCTTGCGGCCCAGAACAGCCATATAAAAGGAAGTAACCCGGCCAGGTGCAGAAGCACTTTCAGCCAGGCGATCTGCTTTGCCGTTAATCGCACTCAGAAGTTCTCCCGTAAATCGAGGCCACGGTACAGCGAGGCCACTTCATCCGCATAGCCGTTAAACAGCAGCGTGGGCTGGCGCTTTACGTCCAGCGCACCGCCGGAGCCGATAAAGCGTTCCGTCGCCTGCGACCAGCGGGGATGATCCACATGCGGGTTCACGTTGGCGAAGAAGCCGTATTCACCCGGTGCCGCCAGGTTCCATGTCGTTGGCGGACGTTCGCGGGTCAGCTTAATGCTGACGATCGATTTAATCCCTTTGAAGCCGTATTTCCACGGCACGGTTAAACGGATGGGAGCGCCGTTTTGCGGCGGAAGCGCCTTGCCGTAAACGCCGACGGTCAGGAGGGTAAGGGGATGCATGGCTTCGTCGAGGCGTAACCCTTCTACATACGGATACTCCAGCCCGCCGCCAATGAACCGGTCTTTCTGGCCCGGCATCTCGTCCGGGGCGAAGCGCGTCTGGAAGGCGACGTATTTTGCGTTGCTGGTGGGCTCAACCATCGCCAGCAGCTTATGCAGGGGGAAGCCTACCCAGGGCACCACCATCGACCAGGCCTCTACGCAGCGCATGCGATAGATACGCTCTTCGAGAGGGAAGCGTGTGGTCAGATCGTGGTGATCCAGCGTCAGGGGTTTTGCCACTTCGCCGTCGATTTTCAGCGTCCACGGATCGGTTTTCATGCTGCCGGCATTGGCGGCAGGATCGGCTTTATCCAGACCAAATTCGTAGAAGTTGTTGTAGCCGGTGACTTTATCTTCCGGCGTAAGCGCGAGTTTGTTCTGCCATTGCTCGGGTTTGGTGAAGGTAAGCGGGGCGCCGGAAGGAGCCTTCGGGCGATCGTTGCCTTTAAACCAGTCGAGCAGGTCGGCGTGTGCCGCTGGAGAGAGCGTCAGGGCGGTGGCGCTGATGCCAAGCATTTTCAGGATCTGGCGGCGCTGTAGCATAAAGACAGACTCAGACGTTACGTCGGCTTCCGTCAGTTTTCGATTTTTCATGGCATCCTCCATCATGCGTTTTCCTAAGCATGACGGAGGAGAAGGATTCGCGCGAATATGTCACGAAAATTTGAAGATTAGGCGATTTTCACCAGCGCGCGACCATGGAACTGGTTATCCATAATCTTACTGGCATATTCAGGTGCCTGGCTGAGCGTAATTTCGGTGGCGCTCTGCGTATAGAAAGATTCCGGCAAATCGCGCACCAGACGCTCCCATGCCTCAGTACGGCGAGCCGCAGGCGTCATCACGGAATCCACGCCCTGCAGGCGGACATTACGCAGAATAAATGGCATCACGGTCGTTGGCAGGGCAAATCCGCCCGCCAGGCCGCAGGCTGCCACGCAGCCGCCGTAGTTCATCTGCGCCAGGACTTTTGCCAGCACCTTATCACCGACGGTATCGACCGCGCCTGCCCAGACCTGTTTTTCCAGCGGGCGGGTCTCGGCAAACTCATCGCGGCCAAGAATGCGGCTGGCACCGAGCTGACGCAGATAATCATGCGTGCTTTCACGGCCGGACACCGCCGCAACCTGATAACCCAGCTTGTGCAGCAGCGTGACCGCCGTGCTCCCCACGCCACCGCTGGCCCCGGTCACAACAATTTCACCTGACTCAGGGCGAACACCCGCCTCTTCCAGCGCCATCACGCACAGCATGGCAGTAAAGCCTGCGGTACCGACGATCATCGCTTTGCGGCCATCCATGCCTTTCGGCATGGGCACCAGCCAGTCACCCTTCACGCGCGCCTGCGTTGCCAGGCCGCCCCAGTGATTTTCGCCCACGCCCCAGCCGGTGAGCAGCACCTGCTGGCCCGCATGGAAACGGGGATCTTCGCTGCTATGAACCCGGCCAGCAAAATCAATACCCGGCACCATAGGGAAATTTCGGATGATTTTACCCTTACCGGTGATCGCCAGCGCATCTTTATAATTTAAACTGGACCAGTCGATGTCGACGGTAACTTCGCCTTCCGGCAGGCGAGTCTCTTCTACGGCCTGTACTGAGGCAAGCGTTTTGCCGTCCTGCTGTTCTAAGATTAAAGCCTGCATACGGGGTCCTCACGGCTCAGATGATTGGAAAATAGTTCCTGAAGACTATACTCGCTCAGGGTAAAGCAATGCCGATTTAACGCAATAAATTGCCAGATACGCCAGGTTTGGTAGTATGCCGCATTTGAAATGCAAGTTAGCGCTTACTCGCTACCCCATCAACCCACGGAGTAATCTCAAGGATGCGATTAACGACGAAGTTCTCGGCTTTTATCACCCTGCTGACGGGGCTTACCATCTTTGTCACGCTTCTTGGTTGCTCTCTGAGCTTTTATAACGCCATTCAGGACAAACTGGTCAACCGGGTGCAGTCCGTTGCGTCGGTCATTGATACGCGTCTGTTGACCACTCCACTTCCTGAGCTTTCCCGGGAGCTGGATGAGTTGATGGTGCCGGTTGATATTATCCAGATCGACATTCAGCAGGGAAAGCATCCGGTTTTAAGCCATGAACGGCAGGACAGCTATCGACCTGCGGGTGTGGTGAGCCAGTATCGGGAAGTGACGGTGCACTCCCTCAAAAATCCGGGTATGACCATACGCATGGTCTACCTCGATCCGATGGCTAGCTATTTCCGTTCCATGATGACCACCGCGCCGCTCACTGTCGCTGTCGCCTTCATTATTTTGCTGATTTTCCTCGCGGTCCGCTGGCTGCGCCGCCAGCTCTCTGGTCAGGAACTGCTGGAGATCCGCTCCGTACGTATCCTGAACGGTGAACGCGGCCCGCAGGTTCGCGGCTCGGTCCATGAATGGCCATCACGCGCCAGCAGCGCGCTGGATACGCTGCTCTCAGAAATCCAGTTTGCCAGCGACCAGCGCAGCCGTATGGATACGCTGATCCGCTCTTATGCCGCGCAGGATAATAAAACCGGCCTTAACAACCGCCTTTTCTTTGACAACCAACTCGCCACGCTGCTCGACGACCCGGAGAAAGTGGGCACGCACGGGGTGGTGATGATGATTCGCCTGCCTGATTTCGATCTGCTGCGCGACACATGGGGGCAGCGGGCGGCGGAAGAAAATCTCTTTACGCTGATCAACCTGCTCTCCACCTTTATTCTGCGCTACCCGGGGGCTCTGCTGGCCCGCTACCACCGCAGCGATTTTGCCGTATTGCTGCCGCACCGCACGCTGAAGGAATCAGAAAGTATTGCCAGCCAGCTGCTGAAGGCCGTCGACGCGCTGCCGCAGAGCAAAATGCTCGACAGAGACGATATGGTCCATATGGGGATCTGCGCCTGGCGCGGCGGACAGTCGACAGAACAGGTGATGGAGCATGCGGAAGCGGCCACCCGCAACGCCGTGCTACAGGGGGCGAACGGATGGGCTGTCTATGATGATTCGCTGCCAGAAAAAGGCCGCGGAAACGTGCGCTGGCGTACGTTGATTGAGCAAATGCTGAGTCGTGGTGGGCCACGTATATATCAAAAACCGGCGGTCATGAAAAACGGCTATGTCCATCACCGGGAATTGATGTGCCGTATTTTCGACGGGACGGAAGAGGTTATTTCTGCGGAATATCTGCCAATGGTGCTGCAATTTGGGCTCTCCGAAGAGTATGACCGCCAGCAAATTACACGCTTGATTCCGTTTTTATCATTCTGGCCGGAAGAGAATCTGGCGTTACAGGTCACCGTTGAGTCATTAATACGTCCGCGTTTTCAGCGCTGGCTGCGTGATACATTAATGCAATGCGAAAAATCGCAACGCAAACACATTATTTTTGAACTTGCTGAGGCGGATGTAGGTCAACACATCAGCCGGTTGCGTCCAGTGGTTCGTTTGATCAACGCGCTCGGTGCGCGTGTCGCGGTAACGCAGGCTGGTTTAACGCTGGTTAGTACCAACTGGATCAAGGAGCTGGATGTGGAGCTATTAAAGCTACATCCGGGGCTGGTAAGAAATATTGAAAAGCGCACGGAAAACCAGCTGCTGGTTCAGAGTTTGGTTGAAGCGTGCAAGGGAACACGAACACAGGTATTTGCCGCAGGCGTGCGCTCCAGAGGCGAATGGCAGATGTTAACAGAGCGCGGGGTGACGGGCGGTCAGGGCGATTTTTTTGCCGCCTCTCAGCCGCTTGACACCAACGTGAAAAAATATTTGCAAAGATACTCTGTTTGACCTGCCGTTTACGTTGTTTTCACGTAGAATATCGCGCCTGTAGCTTTGAGTATGTCGAGCAAAAAGCCAGTGAACGACCTTTAACGGGTTACAAATGCCAGTGAGGAACACGACTGTTTACTCAGCCCTGAGGGAGTCAGGGGATGAATTTGTAACATCAGGAAACGTACTGCACAAATTTTCACCGTTGCAGATGATTTTTGCGCCTTGTCGCTGCTGCGTGTGGTTGGTAAAGTAAGCGGATTTTGTTTTCCGCCCCAGCTTTCAGGATTATCCCTTAGTATGTTGAAAAAATTTCGTGGCATGTTTTCCAATGACCTGTCCATTGACCTGGGTACCGCGAATACCCTTATTTATGTAAAAGGACAAGGCATCGTATTGAATGAGCCTTCTGTTGTGGCCATTCGTCAGGATCGTGCAGGCTCGCCGAAAAGCGTGGCCGCAGTGGGTCATGACGCGAAGCAGATGCTGGGTCGTACCCCTGGCAACATCGCCGCCATTCGCCCAATGAAAGACGGCGTTATCGCTGATTTCTTCGTGACTGAAAAAATGCTTCAGCACTTCATCAAGCAGGTTCACAGTAACAGCTTCATGCGCCCAAGCCCGCGTGTTCTGGTGTGTGTGCCGGTTGGCGCAACCCAGGTAGAACGTCGTGCAATCCGTGAATCTGCCCAGGGGGCAGGTGCACGTGAAGTGTTTCTGATTGAAGAGCCAATGGCTGCGGCCATCGGTGCTGGCCTGCCTGTTTCCGAAGCTACCGGTTCTATGGTGGTGGATATCGGTGGCGGTACCACTGAAGTGGCCGTGATCTCTCTGAACGGCGTGGTGTACTCCTCTTCCGTACGTATCGGTGGTGACCGCTTCGATGAAGCCATCATTAATTATGTGCGCCGTAACTACGGCTCTCTGATCGGTGAAGCCACCGCAGAGCGTATCAAACACGAAATCGGCTCTGCGTATCCGGGCGATGAAGTGCGTGAGATCGAAGTACGTGGTCGTAACCTGGCGGAAGGTGTGCCACGCGGTTTTACCCTGAACTCCAACGAAATTCTGGAAGCACTGCAGGAACCACTGACGGGCATCGTGAGCGCGGTAATGGTTGCGCTGGAGCAGTGTCCACCAGAGCTGGCGTCCGATATCTCCGAGCGCGGTATGGTTCTGACCGGTGGTGGTGCGCTTCTGCGTAACCTCGACCGCCTGTTGATGGAAGAGACAGGTATTCCTGTCGTAGTTGCAGAAGATCCACTGACTTGCGTCGCCCGTGGTGGTGGCAAGGCGCTGGAAATGATCGACATGCACGGCGGCGACTTGTTCAGCGAAGAGTAGTCATGGTGAAAGGGTAGCGAATCGCTACCCTTTCTCTCTGACACGAGAATACGCATAGCCTATGAAGCCAATTTTTAGCCGTGGCCCATCGCTACAGTTTCGCCTCATTCTGGCGGTTCTGGTTGCGCTTGGCGTCATTATTGCCGATAGCCGCCTCGGTACGTTCAGCCAGATCCGAACGTACATGGATACCGCCGTCAGTCCTTTCTACTTTATATCAAATGGTCCCCGTGAACTGCTCGACTCCGTTTCTCAAACGTTGTCTTCACGAGACCAGCTCGAACTTGAAAACCGGGCATTACGCCAGGAACTGCTGCTGAAAAACAGCGAACTGCTGATGCTGGGGCAATACAAGCAGGAAAACGCGCGTCTGCGTGAACTGCTCGGCTCGCCGCTGCGTCAGGACGAGCAGAAGATGGTTACCCAGGTGATCTCCACCGTGAACGACCCCTACAGCGATCAGGTTGTGATCGACAAAGGGAGCGTGAACGGGGTGTATGAAGGTCAGCCCGTCATCAGTGATAAGGGCGTAGTAGGCCAGGTTGTTGCCGTCGCCAAACTGACCAGCCGCGTGCTGCTGATTTGTGACGCCACGCACGCACTGCCGATCCAGGTCCTGCGTAACGATATCCGCGTGATTGCGGCCGGTAACGGCTGCACGGACGATCTGCAGCTGGAACACCTGCCGGCTAACACGGACATCCGTGTCGGCGACGTGCTGGTGACGTCCGGTCTGGGTGGACGCTTCCCTGAGGGCTACCCGGTTGCGGTGGTCTCTTCGGTTAAGCTGGATACTCAGCGTGCGTACACCGTGATTCAGGCCCGTCCAACCGCCGGTTTACAGCGTCTGCGCTACCTGCTGCTGCTCTGGGGCGCCGATCGTAACGGTGCTAATCCGATGACGCCTGAAGAGGTGCATCGCGTGGCGAACGAGCGCCTGATGCAGATGATGCCGCAAGTTCTCCCGCCAGCGGACTCTATGGGGCCGCCTGCGCCAGTGCCCGCGCCGGCAACCGGTTTAACGCAGCCGCTGCCGGACGCGCCGCCACCGCCTAAACTCTCTTCGGGAGGGCAGTAGTGGCAAGTTATCGTAGCCAGGGACGCTGGGTCATCTGGCTCTCGTTCCTCATCGCACTGTTGCTGCAGATTATGCCCTGGCCGGATAACATTCTCGTTTTCCGGCCAAACTGGGTCTTGCTCATTTTGCTTTACTGGATCCTTGCCCTGCCGCACCGCGTAAATGTCGGCACGGGTTTTGTGATGGGTGCCATACTGGATCTCATTAGTGGCTCTACGCTGGGCGTGCGCGCCCTGTCCATGAGCATTATTGCGTACCTCGTCGCACTGAAATTCCAGCTCTTTCGTAACCTCGCGCTCTGGCAACAGGCCCTGGTCGTGATGCTGTTGTCGCTTGCTGCGGATATCGTTGTTTTCTGGGCAGAGTTTTTAGTGATCAACGTCTCTTTCCGACCGGAAGTGTTCTGGAGTAGTGTAGTAAATGGTGTGCTCTGGCCGTGGCTATTCCTGCTGATGCGTAAGGTTCGCCAGCAGTTTGCTGTGCAATAAAAGGTTTCTATGACGTCTCTGTATCTTGCTTCCGGCTCCCCGCGCCGTCAGGAACTCCTGACGCAGTTAGGGGTCTCTTTTGAACGCATCGTGACCGGCATTGAAGAAAAACGTGCTGAGGGCGAAAGTGCTCAGCAGTACGTGTCTCGCCTGGCACGCGAGAAAGCGCAGGCGGGCGTGGCCTGCGTGCCGCGCGATCTGCCCGTGCTGGGAGCAGATACCATCGTTATCCTTAACGGTGAAGTCCTTGAGAAACCGCATGACGCAGCCGATGCGGCGCGCATGCTGCGCAAAATGTCCGGACAAACGCATCAGGTGATGACAGCCGTCGCGCTGGCGGACAGCCAGCACGTGCTGGATTGCCTGGTGGTTACGGATGTCACGTTCAGAGTGCTAACCGACGACGAGATCGCCGCTTATATCGCCAGCGGTGAACCGATGGATAAAGCAGGTGCATACGGTATTCAGGGGCTGGGTGGCTGTTTTGTCAGGAAGATTAATGGCAGCTATCACGCCGTAGTCGGCTTACCGCTGGTGGAAACGTATGAGTTGCTGAGTAATTTTAACTCACTGCGTGAGGGAAGGGATAATTATGACGGCTGAATTGTTGGTAAACGTAACGCCATCGGAAACCCGTGTGGCCTATATTGACGGTGGCATTCTTCAGGAAATTCATATTGAGCGTGAAGCGCGGCGCGGAATAGTAGGCAATATCTACAAAGGTCGTGTCAGTCGTGTACTGCCGGGTATGCAGGCGGCTTTTGTAGATATTGGACTGGATAAGGCGGCATTTTTACATGCCTCCGACATCATGCCGCACACCGAGTGCGTCGCGGGCGAAGAGCAAAAGCAGTTTGCCGTGCGCGATATTTCTGAACTGGTGCGTCAGGGACAGGATCTGATGGTGCAGGTGGTGAAAGATCCCCTCGGTACCAAAGGTGCCCGTCTGACCACCGACATCACCTTACCTTCCCGCTATCTGGTCTTTATGCCTGGCGCGTCGCACGTGGGTGTTTCGCAGCGTATTGAGAGCGAAAGCGAGCGCGAGCGTCTGAAGAAAGTGGTCAGCGCCTACTGCGATGAACAGGGCGGGTTTATTATCCGCACTGCCGCAGAAGGGATCAGCGAAGAAGACCTGGCGTCGGATGCGGCTTACCTGAAGCGCGTCTGGACCAAAGTGATGGAGCGTAAAAAACGCAACCAGACCCGCTACCAGCTCTATGGTGAACTGGCGCTTGCGCAGCGCGTGCTGCGTGACTTTGCCGATGCGCAGCTCGACCGCATCCGCGTGGACTCTCGCCTGACGTATGAAGCGCTGCTGGAGTTTACCGCTGAATACATCCCGGAAATGCCGGGCCTGCTGGAGCATTACACCGGGCGTCAGCCGATCTTCGATCTCTATGACGTCGAGAACGAGATCCAGCGCGCCCTGGAGCGAAAGGTCGAACTGAAGTCCGGCGGGTACCTGATCATCGATCAGACCGAAGCGATGACCACCGTTGATATCAACACCGGTGCGTTTGTCGGCCATCGCAATCTGGATGACACCATCTTCAACACCAACATCGAAGCCACGCAGGCAATTGCGCGCCAGCTTCGTCTGCGCAACCTCGGCGGCATTATCATCATCGACTTTATCGATATGAGTAATGAAGACCATCGCCGTCGCGTGCTGCACTCGCTGGAGCAGGCGCTGAGTAAAGATCGCGTTAAGACCAGCATCAACGGTTTCTCACAGCTGGGGCTGGTAGAAATGACGCGCAAGCGTACCCGTGAAAGCGTTGAGCATGTGCTGTGTAATGAATGCCCAACCTGCCATGGACGCGGAACGGTAAAGACGGTTGAGACCGTCTGCTACGAAATTATGCGTGAAATCGTCCGTGTGCATCATGCCTACGACTCCGATCGTTTTCTGGTCTATGCTTCCCCTGCGGTGGCTGAAGCGCTGAAAGGCGAAGAGTCGCACGCGCTGGCGGAAGTGGAAATCTTTGTCGGCAAACAGGTAAAAGTACAAATTGAACCGCTCTATAACCAGGAGCAGTTTGACGTCGTAATGATGTAAAACGCAGTTCGCTGCGTGACGAAAGCTGACAAGGAGAGATGCGTGAGGCGATTGCCGGGGATTTTATTGCTTACAGGGGCAACGCTGGTCGTGATTGTCGCGTTGCTCGTGAGCGGGCTACGCCTCGTTTTACCGCATCTGGACAGCTGGCGTCCGCAGCTGCTGGCGAAAATCGAATCCACCACCGGCGTGCCGGTGGACGTAAGCCAGGTCAGCGCCAGCTGGCAGAATTTTGGTCCGACGCTCGATGTCCGGGACATCAACGCAAGCCTGAAAGACGGCGGCTATCTGAAAATCAAACGCGTCACCCTGGCGCTGGACGTCTGGCAAAGCTTGCTGCATCTGCGCTGGCAGTTTCGCGATCTCACCTTTTATCAACTCCAGTTTCTGACCAATACGCCGCTGACGGACGGTGATAACAATCAGGGCCTCGAAGCCAACCGCTTCAGCGATCTCTTTCTCCGCCAGTTCGATCATTTCGATCTCCGTGACAGCGAAGTGAGCTTTATTACACTTTCCGGCCAGCGCGCCGAGCTGGCGATACCGCAGCTGACCTGGCTCAACGGTAAGGATCGGCACCGCGCCGAGGGGCAGGTTAATCTTTCCAGCCTGAACGGCCAGCACGGCGTCATGCAGGTGCGTATGGACCTGCGGGACGATGATGGCCTGCTAAACAACGGTAAAGTCTGGCTGCAGGCCGACGATGTGGACGTGAAGCCCTGGCTCGGCGACTGGTTACAGCAAAATATGCAGCTGGAAACCGCCCGTTTCAGCCTTGAGGGCTGGATGACCCTGACGAAAGGGAAATTTGCCAGCGGCGATATCTGGCTGAAGCAGGGGGGCGCGAGCTGGAAGGGCGAAAAACAGCAGCATCAGCTTTCCGTCGATAACCTCACCGCGCACGTGACGCAGGAGAAAGAGGGCTGGCAGTTTGCCATCCCCGATACGCGCATCACGATGGACGGCAAGCCGTGGCCGCGCGGTGCGCTGACGCTGGCCTGGATGCCGGAGCAGGACGTGGGCGGCGCGGCCAGTAAACGCAGCGACGAGCTGCGCATCCGCGCCAGTAACCTGGATCTGGCGGCCATTGAAGGCCTGCGCTCGATGGCCACAAAACTCTCTCCGGACCTGGGCGAGATCTGGCTGGCGACGCAGCCGAGCGGAAATATTGATTCTCTGGCGCTGGATATCCCGCTCCAGGCGACGGAAAAAACCCGTTTCCAGGCATCCTGGAAAGACCTTGCCTGGAAGCAGTGGAAGATGCTGCCGGGTGCGGAGCACTTCAGCGGCAAGCTGGAAGGCAGCGTGGATAACGGCAGGCTGACGGCCAATATGCACAACGCCAAAATGCCTTACGAGACGGTCTTCCGCGCGCCGCTGGAAATTGAACAGGGCAGCGCGGTGCTTAACTGGCTACGTAACGACAAAGGTTTCCAGCTTGATGGCCGCCATATCGATGTGAAAGCCAAAGCGGTTCACGCGCGCGGCGATTTCCGCTATCTGCAGCCTGCAGGTGATGAGCCGTGGCTGGGCATTCTGGCCGGGATCAGCACCGATGACGGCTCTCAGGCCTGGCGATACTTCCCGGAAAACCTGATGGGTAAGGCGCTGGTCGACTATCTGAGCGGCGCAATTCAGGGCGGTCAGGCGGACAATGCCACGCTGGTCTACGGCGGTAACCCGCATCTTTTCCCGTACAAACATAATGAAGGCCAGTTTCAGGTGCTGGTGCCGCTGCATAACGCGACCTTCGCGTTCCAGCCGGGCTGGCCCGCGCTGAAAAACCTGGATATCGAGCTTAACTTCCTCAACGACGGACTATGGATGAAGTCCGACAGCGTGGCGCTGGGTGGCGTGACGGCCAGCAACCTGACGGCCAACATCCCGGACTACTCGAAAGAGAAGCTGCTGATAGATGCCGACATCAACGGCCCGGGGAAAGCGGTGGGACCGTACTTTGAGGAGACGCCGCTGAAAGAGTCGCTGGCGGCTACCCTTCAGCAGCTCCAGCTCGATGGCGATGTGAATGCTCGCTTACATCTTGATATCCCGCTGGACGGTGAGATGACCACCGCCAAAGGTGACGTCCGGCTGAAGAACAACAGCCTGTACATTAAACCGCTTGATAGCACCCTCAAAAACCTCAGCGGACAGTTCAGCTTTGTGAACGGTAATTTGAAAAGCGAGCCGCTTACCGCCAGCTGGTTTAATCAGCCCGTGAATATCGACTTCTCGACAGCCGAGGGGCAAAAGGCTTATCAGGTGGCCGTCAATCTGGACGGCAACTGGCAGCCGTCGCGTATGGAGGTCCTGCCGAAGCCGATTGAGGCGTCAGTGGCGGGTGCGGTCGCCTGGCAGGGCAAAGTGGCCATCGATCTGCCTTATCATGCGGGGGCACAGTATAAGGTCGACATTACGGGTGACCTGAAGAATATTCGAAGCCAGCTGCCTGCGCCGCTGGATAAACAGGCCGGACAGTCGCTGCCGGTGAAGCTTAACGTGGATGGTAATCTGGACAGTTTCGCGCTGACCGGAAGCGCGGGCGGAACAAACCACTTCAACAGCCGCTGGCTGCTTAACCGCAAGCTCACCCTCGACAAAGCCATCTGGACGACGGACAGTAAAACCACGCCGCCGTTGCCTGAGCATGCGGGCGTTGAGCTGAACCTCCCGTCGATGGACGGCGCGGAGTGGCTGGCGCTGTTCCAGAAAGGCGTTGGGCAAAACGTTGATGAGGCCGCCCAGTTCCCGCAGACCATTACCGTACGCACGCCGTCGCTGATGCTGGGCGGACAGCAATGGAACAACCTGAGCATTGTCTCTCAGCCAACCGCTAACGGCTCAAAAGTGGAGGCACAGGGCCGGGAGATCAACGGCACGCTGACCATGCGCAACAACGCGCCGTGGCAGGCAGCGATTCGCTATCTCTATTACAACCCGGCCGCCGCGGGTAAAGATAAACCGGCGAATGCCTCGCCGCTGAGTAATACTTCCCGCGTCGATTTTAGCGGCTGGCCCGATGTGCAGCTGCGCTGCGCGGAGTGCTGGTTGTGGGGGCAAAAGTACGGCCGTATCGACGGTGATTTTGCCATCCAGGGGAATACGCTCAAGCTCTCCGGCGGATTGATCGACACCGGCTTTGGCCGCATGACGGCGGGCGGGGAATGGGTGAATAACCCGGGCGAGCAGCGAACGTCCCTGAAGGGTGACATTAAAGGCAACAAGCTGGATGCGGCAGCCAACTTCTTTGGCATCAGCACGCCGCTGCGCGGTTCGTCATTTAACATCAATTACGATCTTCACTGGCGTGATGCCCCCTGGAAGCCGGACGAAGCGTCACTGAACGGCATTCTGAAAACACACTTTGGCAAAGGCGAAATCGCCGACGTGAGCACGGGGCGCGCCGGACAGATCCTGCGCCTGCTGAGTTTTGATGCGCTGCTGCGCAAGCTGCGCTTTGATTTTAGCGACACCTTCAGCGAAGGCTTCTACTACGATTCAATCAGAAGTACGGCGTGGATCAAGGACGGCGTTCTGCACACGGACGACACGCTGGTGGATGGCCTTGAAGCGGATATCGCCATGAAGGGCTCGGTCAACCTCGTGCGTCGCGAGCTGGATATGGAAGCCGTGGTGGCGCCGGAAATTTCTGCGAGCGTTGGCGTGGCGGCGGCCTTTGTGGTGAACCCGATTGTCGGGGCGGCGGTGTTTGCCGCCAGTAAAGTGCTGGGGCCGCTGTGGAGCAAGGTCTCCATTTTGCGCTACCGCATTACCGGTCCGGTCGATAAACCGCAGATTAACGAGGTGCTGCGCCAGCCGCGCAAAGATGCACAGCAATGATTTGACGTGGGCAGGTAATTGCCTCACTCTCAATAAATACGATCTTTATACCGCCACGGGCGGCAACGAACGAGTAGCAATACGATGAGTCTGAACCTGGTAAGTGAACATTTGCTCGCAGCGAACGGCCTGAGCCATCAGGACCTGTTCTCCATTCTTGGTCAACTGACCGAACGCCGTCTCGACTACGGCGACCTTTATTTCCAGTCGAGCTATCACGAATCCTGGGTTTTAGAAGACAGCATCATCAAAGATGGCTCTTACAACATCGACCAGGGCGTCGGCGTGCGTGCCGTGAGCGGCGAAAAAACCGGTTTTGCCTATGCCGACCAGATAAGCCTGGCCGCGCTTGAGCAGAGCGCGCAGGCCGCGCGTACCATTGTGCGCGATGCCGGCGATGGTCGCGTGAAAACTCTGGGTGAAGTGCAGCACTCTGCGCTCTATACCAGCATCGATCCGCTGCAGAGCATGAGCCGTGAAGAGAAGCTGGACATTCTGCGCCGCGTGGACAAAGTGGCGCGTGCCGCCGACAAACGCGTGCAGGAAGTCTCCGCCAGCCTGAGTGGTGTGTATGAACTGATTCTGGTGGCGGCAACGGACGGTACGCTGGCGGCCGATGTGCGTCCGCTGGTGCGTCTTTCAATCAGCGTGCAGGTCGATGACGACGGCAAACGCGAGCGCGGCTCAAGCGGCGGCGGCGGCCGTTTCGGCTATGACTGGTTCCTGGGCGACGTTGACGGCGAAGCGCGCGCTGACGCGTGGGCAAAAGAAGCCGTGCGCATGGCGCTGGTGAACTTGAATGCCGTCGCGGCGCCAGCCGGAACACTCCCGGTGGTGCTGGGCGCAGGCTGGCCGGGCGTGCTGCTGCACGAGGCGGTGGGCCACGGTCTGGAAGGCGATTTTAACCGTCGCGGAACGTCCGTGTTCAGCGGCCAGATCGGGCAGCTCGTCTCCTCTGAGCTTTGCACCGTGGTGGATGATGGTACCATGCGCGATCGTCGCGGCTCGGTGGCTATCGACGATGAAGGTACGCCAGGCCAGTACAACGTGCTGATCGAAAACGGCGTGCTGAAAGGCTATATGCAGGACAAACTCAACGCGCGCCTGATGGGCGTAGCGCCAACGGGTAACGGCCGTCGTGAATCCTACGCGCACCTGCCGATGCCGCGCATGACCAACACCTACATGTTACCGGGCAAATCCACACCGCAGGAGATTATCGAATCCGTGGACTACGGTATCTTTGCGCCAAACTTTGGCGGCGGCCAGGTGGACATCACTTCCGGTAAGTTTGTTTTCTCCACGTCAGAAGCGTATCTGATCGAGAAAGGAAAAGTGACCAAAGCGGTCAAAGGTGCGACGCTGATTGGCTCCGGTATTGAAGCCATGCAGCAGATCTCCATGGTCGGCAACGATCTGAAGCTGGATAACGGCGTGGGCGTCTGCGGTAAAGAGGGCCAGAGCCTGCCGGTTGGCGTGGGCCAGCCAACGCTGAAAGTGGACAACCTGACGGTGGGCGGCACGGCGTAATTTTCTCCCCCCTCACCCCGGCCCTCTCCCCAAAGGGGCGAGGGAGAAAAGACCGCACGGAGCAGTCCCCTCTCCCCGTTGGGGAGAGGGTTAGGGTGAGGGGAAAGACCTATTCTTTCCTTCTTCCCCGCATCCCCTGAAACAGCTCCGCCACGTCCACAAAATACTCGGTCAGATAGTTAATACACACCTGTACCTTGAGCGGGAGTTTGTCTTTTTCGGTATACAGGGCGTACACCGGACGCGGATCGGACTGGTAGCGCGGGAAGAGGATCTCCAGCACGCCGCTGTTGATCTCGTTGATCACCCACATTAACGGCACGTAGGCGATCCCGGCACCGGCCACCAGCCAGCGCGAAATGGTCATCGGATCATTAGTAACAAACCGTCCTTCCGGCAGCAGTTTGGTAGAGATCCCTTCCGGGGCAATCAGCTCAAATTCATTATCGGGCCGCACGCTGTACTCCAGCCACGAGTGGTTGGTGAGATCGGCGGGTTTCTCCGGAACGCCGTACTGCGCCAGATAGCTTTTCGAGGCGCAGACGACCATCGGCATGCTGCCCAGCCTGCGCGAGAACAGGCTGGAATCCTGCAGCGCGCCGACGCGGATCACCACGTCCAGCCCGTCGGCAATCAGGTCCGGCGCGGGAATGCCCGTCACCAGATTTACCGTTAAGCCTGGATACTCCTTCAGCATGTCTGCCGTCATGGCAGCGAGAACATTTTGTGCCATAGTTGAAGAACACCCGATGCGCAGCGTACCGATGGGGGTGTTGTTGAAGGCATAGAGCTGCTCATGAACATCCTGCACTTCATGCATCATGCGTCGGCAGCCCTGATAGTAAATTTTACCCGCTTCCGTCAGCCCAATGCTGCGGGTACTGCGGTTGAGCAGCTTAACCTGAAGCTCATCTTCCAGTTTGGACACGGTCTGGCTGATGGATGAGACGCTCATCTGAAGCTGGCGTGCTGCGGCGGTAAACGAGCCCAGTTCAACCACTTTGGCAAAGACCGACATGCGTTTTAAACGTTCCATTGTTCACTCTGGCTTAAAAGTGATTTAGATCACATATTATAGATAACAGCATAACAGTTACGTTAATATATTATTAATTACATAACGGCTGCGCCATTCTCGCCCGGCGTTTCTTGCTCTCCTGCGGTGGCGTGCGCTAAAAAATTCTGAAGCCTGCACTCTCTCTTATCAAGGTTAACATGAGTCTGTTTCCCGTTATCGTGGTGTTCGGTCTGTCGTTCCCACCGATATTTTTCGAGCTTCTTTTATCACTGGCGATCTTCTGGCTGGTGCGCAAGGTGCTGGTCCCTACCGGGATCTACGATTTTGTCTGGCACCCTGCATTGTTCAATACCGCGCTGTATTGCTGCCTGTTTTACCTGATATCGCGCATGTTTGTCTGAGGTTGATGTGAAAACGCTAACAAGAAAAATCTCCCGCACTGCCATCACAATGGCGCTGGTTATCCTCGCCTTCATCGCTATTTTCCGTGCCTGGGTCTACTACACCGAATCACCGTGGACGCGTGATGCACGCTTCAGCGCCGACGTGGTGGCAATAGCCCCTGACGTGGCCGGTCTTATCACGGCGGTCAACGTTCACGATAACCAGCTCGTGAAAAAAGATCAGGTCCTGTTCACCATCGACCAGCCTCGCTACCAGAAAGCGCTGGATGAAGCGGAAGCCGACGTGGCCTATTACCAGGCGCTGGCCGCTGAGAAACGCCGCGAGGCGGGTCGTCGTAACCAGCTGGGCGTACAGGCCATGTCCCGCGAAGAGATAGACCAGTCCAACAACGTGCTGCAAACCGTGCTGCACCAGCTGGCGAAAGCGCAGGCAACGCGCGATCTGGCGAAGCTCGACCTGGAGCGTACCGTGATCCGCGCGCCAGCCGATGGCTGGGTGACCAACCTCAACGTTTATGCCGGGGAGTTCATTACCCGCGGTTCAACCGCCGTGGCGCTGGTTAAGCAGAACTCCTTCTACGTGCTCGCCTATATGGAAGAGACCAAGCTGGAGGGGGTTCGTCCGGGTTACCGGGCTGAAGTCACGCCGCTTGGCAGCAACCGCGTCTTTAAGGGCACCGTCGACAGCGTTGCCGCAGGGGTAACCAACTCCAGCAGCTCTAACGATGCCAAAGGGATGGCGACGGTGGACTCCAACCTGGAGTGGGTGCGTCTGGCACAGCGCGTGCCAGTACGTATTCATCTGGACGAACAGCAGGGCAACCTGTGGCCAGCGGGCACTACCGCGACGGTGGTGATCACCGGCGAAAAAGATCGGGATGCCAGCCAGGATTCGCTCTTCCGTAAAATTGCCCACCGCCTGCGCGAGTTTGGTTAATCGCCATGGGTATCTTTTCCATCGCCAGCCAGCACATTCGCTTCGCCGTGAAGCTGGCGTGCGCCATTGTGCTGGCGCTGTTTGTCGGCTTCCATTTCCAGCTTGAAACCCCTCGCTGGGCGGTGCTCACCGCCGCGATTGTTGCGGCGGGCCCTGCCTTCGCCGCGGGCGGGGAGCCCTACTCTGGTGCGATCCGCTATCGCGGGATGCTGCGTATCATCGGAACCTTTATCGGCTGTTTCGCGGCGCTGACCATTATTATTCTGATGATCCGCACGCCGCTGCTGATGCTCATGGTGTGCTGTATCTGGGCGGGTTTCTGCACCTGGATTTCGTCTCTGGTAAAAGTGGAGAACTCCTACGCCTGGGGGCTGGCGGGCTATACGGCGCTAATTATTGTTATCACGATCCAGTCCGAACCCTTGCTCGCGCCGCAGTTTGCCGTGGAGCGCTGCAGCGAGATTGTGATTGGTATTGTCTGCGCGATCGTGGCTGACCTGCTTTTCTCCCCGCGCTCGATCAAGCAAGAGGTGGATCGCGAGCTGGACGCGCTGATCGTTGCCCAGTACCAGCTGATGCAGCTGTGCATTAAACACGGCGACAGCGAAGAGGTGGATAAAGCGTGGAGCGGGCTGGTACGCCGTACGCAGGCCCTGGAAGGGATGCGCAGCAATCTCAATATGGAGTCGTCGCGCTGGGCCCGGGCGAATCGTCGCCTTAAAGCCCTTAACACCGTCTCTCTGACGCTGATTACCCAGGCGTGCGAAACCTATCTCATCCAGAACACTCGACCGGAAGCGGTTACCGATACGTTCCGCGAACTGTTTGCCGAGCCGGTAGACACCGTACAGGACGTGCATAAGCAGCTTAAGCGCATGCGCCGTGTGATTGCCTGGACCGGGGAGCGTGACACGCCGGTGACCATCTACACCTGGGTCGGCGCCGCGACGCGCTATCTGCTGCTGAAACGCGGTGTAATCAGTAACACTAAAATCAGCGCGGCGGAAGAAGAGGTGCTCCAGGGCGAAGTGGTGATCAAGGCGGAATCTGCCGAGCGGCACCACGCGATGGTCAACTTCTGGCGTACCACGCTTGCCTGTATGCTCGGTACGCTTTTCTGGCTGTGGACGGGCTGGACGTCCGGCAGCGGCGCGATGGTGATGATTGCTGTCGTGACCGCGCTGGCGATGCGTCTGCCTAACCCGCGCATGGTCGCCATTGATTTCCTCTACGGCACCATTGCCGCTCTGCCGATAGGCGCGCTCTATTTCCTGGTCATCATTCCGTCGACGCAGCAGAGCATGCTGCTGCTCTGTATCAGCCTGGCGGTAATGGCGTTCTTTATCGGCATTGAGGTACAAAAGCGGCGACTGGGATCGCTGGGGGCGCTGGCGAGTACGATTAATATCATCGTGCTGGATAACCCGATGACCTTCCATTTCAGCCAGTTCCTCGACAGCGCTTTAGGTCAGCTTGTTGGGTGTTTCCTGGCGATGATGGTGATTCTGCTGGTACGGGATAACTCGCAGGCCCGGACGGGGCGCGTGCTGTTGAACCAGTTCGTGTCGGCTGCCGTGTCGTCGATGACCACCAATACCGCGCGCCGTAAAGAGAACCACCTGCCCGCGCTCTATCAGCAGCTTTTTTTACTGCTGAACAAGTTTCCGGGGGATATCGCGAAGTTCCGCCTGGCATTAACCATGATCATTGCGCACCAACGTCTGCGTAACGCGCCGGTGCCGATCAACGACGATCTCTCGGCCTTCCACCGTCAGCTGCGTCGTACCGCCGACCATGTGCTTTCCGCCAGCAGCGATGATAAACGCCGCCGTTACTTTACCCAACTGCTTGAAGAACTCGATATTTATCAGGAAAAGCTCAAACACTGGCAGGCGCCGCCACAGGTGACAGAGCCGGTAGGGCGGCTGGTGTTTATGCTGCATCGCTACCAGAATGCCCTAACTGATAACTGACCGACGTAAAAAACCGACGCCAAAAGCGTCGGTTTTTTTGTGGCTATACTTATTCCAGCACGTACTTACATTCAGGAAGGGAGGACACATGACGACCCAGGCGCTTCAGGACAACACCCTTTTTCAGACCGGCTATCTGGTTAACGGCCTCTGGAAAACGCTGGACACAACGTTTGATGTGCTGAACCCCGCGACCGGTGAGGTCATCGCTAAAGTTGCGAAAGCGGGTAAAGCGCAAACCGAAGAAGCGATTGCAGCGGCCACCAAAGCCTTCCCGGCATGGCGTGCCAAAACCGCGAAAGAGCGTTCGGCCATTCTTTACCGCTGGTACGAACTGATTATTGAGAATAAAAGTTGGCTCGGGCGGTTAATGACCACCGAGCAGGGTAAGCCCCTGAAAGAGGCGGAAGGGGAAGTGGAGTACGCCGCCAGCTTTATCCAGTGGTTTGCCGAAGAGGCCAAACGCGCGAACGGTGAAATTATTCCGCCGATCAAGCCCGGCTCGCGCATTCTTGCGACCCGTGAGCCCATCGGCGTCGTCGCGGCCATCACGCCCTGGAACTTCCCGATGGCGATGCTCACCCGCAAGTTAGGCCCGGCGCTGGCGGCCGGATGTACCGGCGTCATCAAACCGGCAAATAACACGCCGCTCAGCGCCTTTGCTCTGCTGACTCTGGCAAAACAGGCGGGCGTGCCGGATGGCGTGCTCAACGCGGTGGCCGGAAACACCCATGAGATCAGCGATGCGATCATGGCCAGCCATGACGTGCGTAAAATCTCCTTTACCGGTTCAACCTCCGTCGGCAAAACGCTGGTGCGTAACGCCGCGGAAACCATGAAAAAAGTCTCCATGGAGCTGGGGGGAAATGCCCCGTACATCGTTTTCGAGGATGCAGACATTGACGCAGCGGTTAAGGGCGCTATCGCCAACAAGTTCCGCAATGCGGGGCAGGTTTGCGTCAGCGTGAACCGCTTCTACATTCAGGAAACCGTCTACGACAAGTTTGTGAATAAGCTCGCTGATGCGGTTAATACCCTTAAGGTGGGGAATGGTCTTGAAGAGGGCGTGGTCGTTGGGCCGCTGATCGAACCTGCGGCGGTCAACAAGGTGCGCGAGCACGTTGAAGATGCTGTCGCACGGGGGGCGACCGTGCTGGCGGGTGGTAAACCCCATCCTCTGGGCGGCAATTTCTGGATGCCAACCGTGTTGGGCGACTGCCACGAAGGCATGAAGCTGGCAGAGGAAGAGACGTTTGGCCCGGTTGCGGCCTGTTTCCGCTTCACCTCGGAAGACGAAGTCATCCAGCGCGCCAACAACACGCCCTACGGGCTGGCGGCTTACTTCTACACCCAGAACCTCTCCCGGGTTTTCCGCGTTTCGCAGGCAATCGAGAGCGGGATGATTGGCATTAACGAGTGCGCCGTTTCTACCGAGCTGGGGCCTTTTGGCGGCGTGAAAGAATCCGGTCTTGGACGTGAGGGATCCGTGCTGGGGCTGGAAGAGTATCTGGAAGTTAAAACCCTGCATATCGGGGGATTATAATAGACAGGGCGGCATCTGCCGCCCGCCTGGACTGGGTGGCTGGCAATGAAAACTTATACGTTTGATTTTGACGAAATCGACAGTCAGGAAGACTTTTATCGGGAATTTATCCGGGCGTTTGATCTTGAACGGGAAAGCGTGACGAATCTGGATACGCTTTGGGATGTGGTCACCGGCAGTATGTTGCCGCTACCGCTGGAGATTGAGTTTATTCATCTTCCTGAAAAGCTGCGCAGACGTTTTGGCGCGCTGATATTGCTGTTCGATGAAGCAGAAGAAGAGCTTGAAGGGCAGCTGCGCTTTAACGCGCGGCATTGAATGAAAAAAAGCCCCTGACCACGAGGCCAGGGGCAAGTCGTATGATGAGATACGACGAGGGTTTATTTATACAGTTCAGCCGTGGCATGCCAGTGGTCACCCTGATTCAGTTCGGTGACGCGATAGCTGCTGGCGCCTGCTTTTTCAGCTTTGGCGGCAAGCTCCTGACGAATGTCCATCGGGGAGCCGGTGACTGACGTCACGGAGACGCTGCCCATTGGCTGCAGATTTTGTGCCTGATCGGCATTCACTTGCTGTACGGCTGCGCTTGCGCCGAAAGAGAGAACGGATGCCAGACCCAGGGTTGCGATGATCAATTTGGTTTTCATAGTCTTTACTCCTGAACAGGTTTTTTGCTCAACGGCGAGAAGGGTTGTACCGCTATTTTTATGCCTGGTGCCGTTGAGTGGAGAGTTACGTCTTCAGTGATTACTAAAACTTATTTGTACAGCTCGGCGGTGGCGTGCCAGTGGTCACCGGAACGCGCTTCGATGATGCGATAGGATGAGGCACCTTTTTCTTCCGCTTTTTTGTTCAGCATTTCATGCATGTCCATTGGAGACGTGCCAACAGCGCCGACAGAAACCGTACCGATTGCCTCACGGGACTGCGCCTGGTCAGCATTAATAGCGTCAGCCGCGAAAGCACCGAAGGACAGGACAGACAGGACGCTCAGCGCCGCTACAGTTGTTTTGATTTTCATGATTCTTACCTCGTCGAATTTTTTAGTGGGGTCTTGTTTCGTGACCCTCATCACAAAATCAAGTATACACTAATAACGCCAAAAATTAATACCAGACTAATGGTTTCCATTGTTATTACGTGTTAAACACCCGATTTTTTATAACCAAATTGCATATTATTGGGTGTTTTATGAGCAGTCTGTGCTGATATTTATAAGTAAATCATAGGGATATTGCATTTTGATTTTTTGTGCGATTTACGGGATTGTTATTCACTGAGTGAATGTTAATGAGTGGTAAAAAGCACTAATCGTCAAAGCAGGGGCAGTGAAATAAAGGGGAAAATGATATGAGAGCAGAATGATCCCCGCAGCGGCGCTACGGGGAGAGAGCATTACAGTTCCTGTTCGAACAGAACCAGAATCGCTTCGTGGAGATCCTTTACGGAGAAACCGCTAGCCGGAGTGGTAAAGATGGTGTCATCACCGGCAATGGTACCGAGGATACCCTCTGTTTTACCTAACGAGTCCAGCATGCGAGCAATCAGCTGCGCGGCGCCCGGGCTTGTGTGGATGACCACAACGGCGTCGTTATAGTCGATATCCAGAACCAAATTCTTGAGCGGGCTGGAGGTGGTCGGCACGCCAAGTTCTGCCGGCAGGCAATAGACCATCTCCATTTTGGCGTTGCGGGTACGCACCGCGCCAAACTTGGTTAACATGCGGGAGACTTTCGACTGGTTGATGTTATCGAAGCCTTGTTCCTGCAGCGCCTGAACAATTTCTCCCTGAGAACTGAATTTCTCTTCTTTAAGTAGCGCCTTAAACGCCTTTACTAATTCTTCTTGCTTAGACGAGCTTCGCATAAGTCACCCGGAATATGACGAAAGAAACAACATTATTATGCATGTGGATGAATTTTTATGCAAATTATCTGCTCAGCGGCAGGCTGAAATAATGTTATGAAAGGGAGAGATTTTATCAGATTTCGTTATCAGAAAACATGCCTGGGTCACGCCGCGCAAATAAGCTTAAAAGTAAATTAAATGTTATCAAAATGATGTTGTTTTGGTGGCGGGGCAGGGTGTATTGTAACCACCTCTTAATTCGTTGCCATCTGGCGTCAGATAGCTTTCTGGTGAGAGATAAAGTCGTGCGACCTCAAATTCTTTAGCTTCGAAAATTGTAATTAAAGACTTGCTGATTTAAGGTCGCGGCAACGGATTTACAGATACTTAAGTTAACCATAATAAGGAGTTTAGGATGAAAGTCGCAGTCCTCGGCGCTGCTGGTGGTATCGGCCAGGCGCTTGCCCTACTACTGAAAACCCAACTGCCTTCAGGCTCAGAACTCTCCCTGTACGATATTGCTCCGGTAACCCCAGGCGTGGCGGTTGACCTGAGCCACATCCCGACCGCTGTAAAAATCAAAGGCTTCTCCGGTGAAGATGCGCGTCCTGCGCTGCAGGGTGCTGATGTGGTCCTGATTTCTGCAGGCGTGGCGCGTAAGCCAGGCATGGATCGTTCAGACCTGTTCAACGTCAACGCGGGCATCGTGAAAAACCTGGTGCAGCAGATCGCTGAAGTGTGCCCGAAAGCGTGCATCGGTATCATCACTAACCCGGTGAACACCACCGTTGCTATCGCAGCCGAAGTGCTGAAGAAAGCGGGTGTTTACGACAAAAACAAACTGTTCGGCGTGACCACGCTGGATATCATCCGTTCCAACACCTTCGTTGCTGAGCTGAAAGGTAAACAGCCAACAGAAGTGGAAGTGCCGGTTATCGGCGGCCACTCTGGCGTGACCATTCTGCCTCTGCTGTCGCAGATCCCAGGCGTAAGCTTCACCGAGCAGGAAGTGGCTGACCTGACCAAACGTATCCAGAACGCGGGCACCGAAGTGGTGGAAGCGAAGGCGGGTGGCGGTTCTGCAACCCTGTCTATGGGCCAGGCGGCTGCCCGTTTCGGTCTGTCACTGGTTCGCGCCCTGCAGGGTGAGAAAGGCGTTGTTGAATGCGCTTACGTTGAAGGCGACGGCGAACATGCCCGCTTCTTCTCTCAGCCGCTGCTGCTGGGCAAAAACGGTATTGAAGAGCGTAAGTCTATCGGTACGCTGAGCGCGTTTGAGCAAAACGCGATGGAAGGCATGCTGGACACGCTGAAGAAAGATATCACCCTGGGTGAAGAGTTCGTTAACAAGTAAAACGCACGCCACCCGATAAAAAAACGGAGCTTATCGCTCCGTTTTTTTTATGCTTATCAGTTAGTGGCCGGGTATTCCTGAACCGTCACGTGCAGCGTCAGTTTCTTATCGTTACGCATGACTTCCACAGGGATGATAGAGCCAGGGCGAATTTCGGCCACCTGGTCCATCGTCTCCAGCGCAGAGACTGCCGGCGTGCCGTTGACCGAGACGATGACATCGTTAACCTGAATCCCCGCATTAGCCGCCGGGCCACCCGGTGCGACCTCGTTGACGACTATGCCCTGAATCTGATCGATACCGCCGCCCTGAGTATGCATCGGCGCAATTTCGCGCCCGCCGATACCGATATAGCCGCGTATCACGCGCCCGTCGCGGATCAGCTTATCCATAATCTTGGTCGCCAGCTGGAACGGAATAGCAAAGCCGATCCCTTCTGGCGTCTCGCCGTCGTTGCTTTTATCGAATGAGAGGGTGTTGATGCCCATCAGTTCGCCCAACGAGTTGACCAGAGCGCCGCCGGAATTACCGTGGTTGATTGACGCATCCGTCTGCAGGAAGTTCTGCCGTCCTGACGGGTTGAGGCCAATGCGGCCGGTTGCGCTGATGATCCCCTGGGTAATCGTCTGTCCGAGGTTATAAGGGTTACCGATAGCCAGAACGACGTCGCCAATGTGAGGCGTGCGTTTGCGGTTGATCGGAATGACCGGCAGGCCGCCCGTGGCGTTAATCTTCAGCACGGCCAGGTCGGTGAGGCTGTCTGAACCCACAAGCAACGCCTCAAACACGCGACCATCCTGCAGGGCGACGATGATCTGATCGGCATCGTTGATCACGTGTTTGTTCGTAATAATGTAGCCGCGCTCGTCCATAATCACCCCGGAGCCAAGGGTGCGGATCTCCAGCTGGTTATGTGCTGAGCTATTAAGGCCGCGGTTATAAACGTTAACCACGGCAGGGGCGGCACGGCGAACGGCCTGGTTATAGGTCGCCGGCGTTTCATCCGTGCTGTCAAACTGGGGAGCCGACAGCTTATTGAACTGACGCAAAGACGGCATCGCCAGCAGCAGCAGGCCAGCGACAATCAAACCGATGACAGTGGAACGTAAGAGCTTTAAAAGCATGATGCGCGTGTCGTGAAAAAAGGAACGGTTTGCAGCATAACATGAGTTATCCGGACATCACACGCAGCGGTGATGTCCGGAATCGCAAATGCTTAGCGCAACAGAATGTAGATAGACTCATTGCCACGCATGACCTGCAGGGCAATGACCGCCGGTTTACTCTCCAGCACCTTGCGCAGTTCGGCAATGGACTGCACGCGATTACGGTTCACGCCAATGATGACGTCTTCCTGGTGCAATCCAGCCTGCGCGGCAGGGCTGCTCTTCTCGACGGTGTCGAGGCGAATGCCTTTCGTACCGTCTTTCAGCTGCCCGTCGCTCAGCGTTGCCCCCTGCAGCGCTGGGGCGATAAGCTCCGCGCTGGCAGATGACGAGGTGCTCTTATCCAACGTCACTTCGACGTTCAGCGGCTTACCGTCACGGATCAGGCCCAGCTTCACCTTGGCCCCCGGTTCGGTGGTGGCGATACGCGAACGCAGTTCAGCAAAGCTGCTCAGCGGCTTGTCGTTAAGGCTGACGATCACATCGCCCGATTTGATGCCTGCTTTTGCCGAGCCGGAGTTTGGCAGCACTTCACTGACAAACGCACCGCGTTGCACGTTAATATTGAACGCTTTCGCGATATCCGCGCTCATCTCCATACCTTTGATGCCCAGCAGCCCACGTTTGACTTCACCGAACTGAATAAGCTGCTGCGACAGCGTTTTAGCCATATTGCTCGGGATCGCAAAGCCAATCCCAATGCTGCCGCCGCCCGGGGCCAGAATCGCCGTGTTAATGCCAATCAACTCGCCGTTAAGGTTAAGCAGTGCTCCACCGGAGTTTCCACGGTTGATTGAGGCATCGGTCTGGATGAAGTTTTCCAGACCTTCCAGATTCAGGCCGCTACGTCCCAGCGCCGAGATAATGCCGGAGGTGGCGGTTTGCCCTAAACCAAAGGGGTTGCCGACGGCGACGGCAAAATCACCAACGCGCAGTTTGTCGGAATCCGCAATGGCAATCTGGGTCAGGTTGCTTGGGTTCTGCACCTGCAACAGCGCGATGTCGCTCTGGTCATCGCCGCCAATCAGTTTGGCGTCAAATTCACGACCATCGTTCAGCTGGACGCTGATTTTATCGGCCTGGCTGATGACATGATTGTTGGTCAGAATATAGCCTTTGGCCGCATCAATGATGACGCCAGAGCCCAGGCCTTCAAAAGGCTGAGCCTGCTGATTGGGGGACTCATCGCCAAAATATTTTTTCAGTTCATCCGGTACGCGCTGGCTTTGAACCGCCGTGCCTTCTACCTGAACGCTCACGACCGCGGGCAACACTTTTTCCAGCATCGGCGCGAGGCTGGGAATAGCTGCCTGCCCCGGCACCTGCGAAGGCAGCGCCGCACCGACAGGGAAGGACGCCGAGAGAGATAACCCGACACTTAACGCTAAAGCGCTCAACAGCTGGTTTTTTTTCTTCATTGATGCTGACTCTCGTATCCTGGAATGAAAGAAGAACGGCCCAAAATCATGATGATGTTATTGAATTTTATACCGCTGAACAATGAGGTGTTTGACTAAATAATAGCTGGGGACGGGAAGAAAGGACGGGCGCAAGAGATGCGCCCGTAAAATATATTTATGTTGTGCGGTTAATCGCGTTTTGCGCCACCGCGCAGCAGGCCGGACGCGCCGTCAGAGTAGTCGCGTGGCATCTGAACGGGCGCCTGATCGTTACCGGCTTCTGAGTCGGCCAGACGGTTGCGGAACGGATTAGTCTCCGCGGTCATTTCCGGCAGCAGGCTGCTGGAGCTTTTCGCCATATGCTGATACAGCTGGCGGTAGTCGGTCGCCATGTTGTCCAGCAGCTCGGCGCTACGGGCAAAGTGGCTGACCAGCTCTTCGCGATACTCTTCCAGCTCTGCTTTGTTCTTTTCCAGTTCGTACTGCAGTGACTGCTGCTGACGCAATTTGCGGTTACCGAAACGCATGGCCACAGCGCCGATCACGATGCCGACGACTAAACCGATTAGCGCATATTCCCAGGTCATGAACTTCTCCCGTTGTCTTGTTGTTCCGTAGGGTGTTGGCTCGGCTCCTGCCTGTGCCTGATAATGCCACTATAACCGCTATTTCCGCAGAAGTGGAATCCTGACGTATCATCGCGTAGTGTAGAACGGCCTTTTTTTCATCAGTCACGCCTGCTGGTGAGCGTTAATTGAAGGAATAACAATAAGATTATGCAAAACCTGTCACCTGCATCGCGATATCAACTGGCCCTGAATGAGGGTACTCATCAGCCTGATGAAGTTCAACGTGAGGCGGTAAACCGTCTGGAGATGATTTATCAGGCGCTCACGGCAAAACCTGCTGAAGTAGAACAGAGTGGTGGGCTCAAGGCCGCGTTTGGGCGGTTGCTCGGTAAAAAAACGCCGCAGGATCAGGCTCCGGTGCGCGGTTTATACATGTGGGGCGGCGTCGGGCGCGGAAAAACCTGGCTGATGGATCTGTTTTATCTCAGCCTGCCGGGTGAGCGTAAACAGCGTCTGCACTTCCATCGCTTTATGCTGCGGGTGCATGAAGAGCTGACTGCGCTGCAGGGCAAAAGCGATCCGCTGGAGATTGTGGCCGACAGGTTCAAGGCTGAAACGGACGTGCTCTGCTTCGATGAGTTTTTCGTTTCTGACATCACCGATGCCATGCTGTTGGGCGGCCTGATGAAGGCGCTGTTTGCCCGCGGGATCACGCTCGTCGCCACGTCGAATATCCCGCCAGATGAACTTTACCGCAACGGCCTGCAGCGGGCGCGCTTCCTGCCCGCCATTGACGCCATCAAACAGCATTGTGACATTATGAATGTTGATGCTGGGGTAGATTACCGGTTACGTACGCTGACTCAGGCGCACCTGTGGCTCTCACCGTTAAATGCAGAGACCACCCGCGAGATGGATAAGCTCTGGCTGGCGCTGGCGGGTGCAACACGCGAAAACGCCCCGACGCTGGAGATTAACCATCGTCCGTTGCCAACCCTTGGCGTAGAAAACCAAACGATGGCGGTCTCCTTTGCGACGCTCTGCGTGGATGCCCGCAGCCAGCACGACTACATCGCGCTTTCGCGCCTGTTCCATACCGTGATGGTGCTGGATGTGCCGGTGATGACGCGGCTGATGGAGAGCGAAGCGCGGCGCTTCATTGCGCTGGTGGACGAGTTTTACGAGCGCCACGTCAAGCTGGTGGTCAGCGCCGAGGTACCTTTATATGAGATCTACCAGGGAGAGCGGCTGAAGTTTGAGTTCCAGCGCTGCCTGTCGCGCCTGCAGGAGATGCAGAGCGAGGAATACCTGAAGCTGGAGCATATGCCATAAATGCCACCCTCTCCCGTGGGAGAGGGGCTAGGGGAGAGGGCATCAGGCCTTAACAAACGCCACCCTCTCCCTGTGGGAGAGGGGCTGGGGGTGAGGGCACCAGACCGCACAATATCTAACCCCGAAAAACCCATTCCAAATCACATTTAAGGGTCGATCTTTGACCTCAACTTCTCTATAATCTTGCGACCCCACGTTACGAGAAGGTTTTTTTCCCGAAACTTTCTATGTGTCGGCATGTGCTATTCGAAGGGGTAGGTTTGCCGGACTTTGTCGTGTGAACCTCAACTGACTAAACGTTTGGGTGTTCACCAACGTGTAACTTATTATTTGGGTAAGCTTTTAATGAAAACTTTTACAGCTAAACCAGAAACCGTACAGCGCGACTGGTATGTTGTTGACGCGACCGGTAAAACTCTGGGCCGTCTGGCTACTGAACTGGCTCGTCGCCTGCGCGGTAAGCATAAAGCGGAATACACTCCGCACGTTGATACCGGTGATTACATCATCGTTCTGAACGCTGACAAAGTTGCTGTTACCGGCAACAAGCGTACTGACAAAATGTACTACCACCACACCGGCCACATCGGTGGTATCAAAGAAGCGACCTTTGAAGAGATGATTGCCCGCCGTCCTGAGCGTGTGATTGAAATCGCGGTTAAAGGCATGCTGCCAAAAGGCCCGCTGGGTCGTGCTATGTTCCGTAAACTGAAAGTTTACGCAGGCAACGAGCACAACCACGCGGCACAGCAACCGCAAGTTCTTGACATCTAATCGGGATTATAGGCAATGGCTGAAAATCAATACTACGGCACTGGTCGCCGCAAAAGTTCCGCAGCTCGCGTTTTCATCAAACCGGGCAGTGGTAAAATCGTAATCAACCAGCGTTCTCTGGAACAATACTTCGGTCGCGAAACTGCCCGCATGGTAGTTCGCCAGCCGCTGGAACTGGTTGATATGGTAGAAAAACTGGATCTGTACATCACCGTTAAAGGTGGTGGTATCTCCGGTCAGGCAGGTGCGATCCGTCACGGTATCACCCGCGCTCTGATGGAGTACGACGAATCCCTGCGTTCTGAACTGCGTAAAGCTGGCTTCGTTACTCGTGACGCTCGTCAGGTTGAACGTAAGAAAGTGGGTCTGCGTAAAGCACGTCGTCGTCCACAGTTCTCCAAACGTTAATCCATTCTGCTTACGCAGAACGATTGGCGAAAAACCCGCTTCGGCGGGTTTTTTTATGGATAATGCGCAGGTTATCCACAGTAACATTTCATATATCTTCTCTTTTTCCACATTTCCAGAATCCCCTCACCACAAAGCCATCAAAATCTGGTAAACTATCATCCAATTTTCTGCCCAAATATCGGTGAATACTCGATTTTTGTTCGATTCTTGAACAATGTGTTTTCTCTGGGATGGGCGATACAACATCTGGCTGGCCCCTGTTGGGCTGGTAGCAGTAAAAATTCTGAATATACCTGGAGGTTTTCATGGCTGTCGCTGCCAACAAACGTTCGGTAATGACGCTGTTTTCTGGTCCTACTGACATTTATAGCCATCAGGTTCGTATCGTACTGGCCGAGAAGGGTGTCAGTTTTGAGATCGAGCATGTGGAAAAGGATAACCCGCCTCAGGATCTGATCGATCTCAACCCGAGCCAAAGCGTACCGACGCTGGTGGATCGCGAGCTGACCCTGTGGGAATCCCGTATCATTATGGAATATCTGGATGAGCGTTTCCCGCATCCGCCGCTGATGCCTGTTTACCCTGTTGCGCGTGGTGAAAGCCGCCTGTACATGCAGCGTATCGAAAAAGACTGGTACTCGCTGATGAACGTCATCACCAGCGGCTCCGCTTCTGAAGCCGACGCTGCGCGTAAGCAACTGCGTGAAGAGCTGCTGGCAATTGCCCCTGTGTTTGGTCAGAAACCTTTCTTCCTGAGCGATGAGTTCAGCCTGGTGGATTGCTACCTGGCCCCGCTGCTGTGGCGTCTGCCAACCCTGGGCGTTGAGTTCAGCGGCCCTGGCGCAAAAGAGCTGAAAGGCTATATGACTCGCGTATTTGAGCGCGACTCTTTCCTGGCATCTTTAACTGAACCGGAACGTGAAATGCGTCTCGGCCGAGGCTAATGACTGTGGAAATGTCACAACTTACCCCACGCCGTCCGTATCTGCTGCGCGCCTTCTATGAATGGCTGCTGGATAACCAGCTCACGCCGCACCTGGTTGTGGATGTGACGTTGCCGGGCGTGCTGGTTCCGATGGAATACGCGCGTGACGGACAGATCGTACTGAACATTGCCCCGCGTGCAGTTGGTAACCTGGAGCTGGCAAACGACGAAGTGCGCTTCAACGCGCGGTTCGGCGGCGTGCCGCGTCAGGTTTCCGTACCGCTGGCTGCGGTGCTGGCGATCTACGCGCGTGAAAACGGTGCGGGAACCATGTTCGAGCCGGAAGCGGCATACGATGAAGAGGTTGCCAGCCTGAATGATGACGAAGGCATCACCGCCAGCGAAAGCGAAACGGTAATGTCCGTGATTGATGGCGACAAGCCCGATCGTGAGGACGACAACGATCCTGATGACGATCCGCCACCGCGCGGTGGTCGTCCGGCGCTACGTGTCGTCAAATAAAAAAACAGGCCCAATCGGGCCTGTTTTTTTACACTTCCAGGAAGTTCATAATCCCTTCAGCGGCTTTGCGGCCTTCGGCAATCGCCGTGACCACCAGGTCAGAACCGCGAACGATATCGCCACCGGCGAAGATTTTCGGGTTGCTGGTCTGGAACGCATTATCACTACCTTCTGGCGCGATTACGCGGCCCTGCGAATCCAGCTCCACGCTGTGCTTCGCCAGCCACTCCATGCTGTGCGGACGGAAACCAAACGCCATCACCACGGCATCGGCCGGGATCACATGCTCAGAGCCTGCCACGATCTCCGCGCGACGACGGCCTTTCGCATCCGGCGCGCCCATCTCCGTGCGAGCCATCTTCACGCCGCTCACTTTTCCGTTGGCATTCACCTCAATACCCAGAGGCTGGATGTTGAACTGGAACTCCACGCCCTCTTCACGCGCGTTTTTCACTTCGCGTTTCGAGCCCGGCATGTTCTCTTCGTCACGACGGTAGGCGCAGATGACGTGTGCCGCATTCTGACGAATGGAGGTACGCACGCAGTCCATCGCGGTATCACCGCCGCCCAGCACCACCACGCGTTTGCCTTCCATGCTGATGAATGGTTCATCAGCCGTTTCACCGTAGCCCATGATCTGCCTGGTGTTGGCAATCAGGAACGGCAGCGCGTCGTATACGCCCGGCGCGTCTTCGTTCTCCAGACCGCCGCGCATGGACTGATAGGTGCCCACACCCAGGAACACGGCGTCGTAATCCTTCAGCAGGTCGTCGAGCTGCACGTCGCGGCCCACTTCTGTGTTCAGTTTGAACTCAATGCCCATGCCGGTGAAGATTTCACGGCGGCGGGTCATGACCTCTTTTTCCAGCTTAAAGGCCGGGATACCGAAGGTCAGCAGACCGCCAATTTCCGGATGACGGTCAAAGACCACCGCCTTCACGCCGTTGCGGGTCAGGACGTCCGCACAGGCCAGGCCCGCCGGGCCCGCGCCGATGATGGCCACGCGCTTGTCGGTTTGACGCACGCCGGTCATATCCGGACGCCAGCCCATTTCGAACGCTTTATCGTTGATATAGCGCTCGATGTTGCCGATGGTCACCGCGCCAAACTCATCGTTCAACGTACAGGAGCCTTCACACAGACGGTCCTGAGGACACACGCGACCGCATACTTCCGGCAGGGTGTTGGTCTGGTGAGACAGCTCGGCGGCTTCAAAAATACGCCCTTCGTTGGCCAGCTTCAGCCAGTTCGGGATGTAGTTGTGCACCGGACATTTCCATTCGCAGTAAGGGTTACCGCAGGACAGGCAGCGGTCTGCCTGTGCTTTGGCCTGGCCTTCTGAAAACGGCTCATAGATTTCAACAAATTCAATTTTGCGGATCTTCAGCGGTTTCTTTGGCGGATCAACACGCTGCAGGTCGATAAACTGGTATACGTTCTGGCTCATCTGAATTCCTTACTGCGCCTGCACGCGCAGCTCTGCTGCGCTACGACTACGGTGACCCAACAGGGCTTTAACATCGCTGGACTTCGGCTTAACCAGCGCGAATTTCGCAGAGAACGCCGGCCAGTTCGCCAGGATCTCTTCGCCGCGCGAAGAACCGGTATGCTGCACGTGTTCGGTAATCAAGCCGCGCAGGTGTTCTTCATGGATAGCCAGCGTATCAACATCCAGCACTTCCACCAGCTCCGGGTTCACGCGCTTGCGGAACTCACCGTCTTCATCCAGTACGTAGGCAAAACCGCCCGTCATGCCAGCGCCGAAGTTCACGCCGGTTTTACCCAGAACGCAAACAATCCCGCCCGTCATGTATTCACAACCGTTATCGCCAATGCCTTCCACCACGGTGATGGCACCGGAGTTACGTACCGCAAAACGCTCGCCCGCACGACCTGCTGCGAACAGACGGCCGCCGGTCGCGCCGTACAGGCAGGTGTTACCGATGATGCTCGCTTCGTGGCTGCGGAAGGCTGAGCCGACCGGAGGACGCACCGCCAGCAGACCGCCTGCCATGCCTTTACCGACGTAGTCGTTGGCATCGCCGGTAAGGATAAGCTCAACGCCGCCTGCGTTCCAGACCCCGAAGCTCTGACCCGCGGTACCGCTGAAGTGCGCGGTAATTGGGTCGGCAGCCAGCCCCTGGTCACCGTGCGTCTGCGCGATATAACCGGAGAGGGATGCGCCCACGGAGCGGTCGGTGTTGCGGATATCAAACCAGAACGTTTTGCTCTGCTTGTCGTCCACGTACGGCTTCGCCTGCTGCAGCAGCTGCGCGTTCAGCACGCCGTTATCGAACGGCGGGTTGTTCTCGGTGCAGTAGACCGCTTTGCCTGGGTGCGGTTGCGCGGTTTCCAGCAGCTTGCTCAGCTCCAGCTTCTGCTGCTTCGCCGTGAAGCCTTCCAGCTCTTTCAGCAGGTCGGTGCGGCCAATCAGGTCCACCAGACGCTTCACGCCCAGTTGCGCCATCAGCTCGCGTGTTTCACGGGCGATGAAGTCAAAGTAGTTGGTCACTTTGAACGGCAGGCCGTGATAGTGGTTCTTACGCAGCTTCTCGTCCTGGGTTGCAACGCCCGTTGCACAGTTGTTCAGGTGGCAAATACGCAGGTATTTACAGCCGAGCGCAACCATCGGGCCGGTACCAAAGCCAAAGCTTTCCGCACCCAGAATCGCCGCCTTGATGATGTCGAGGCCGGTTTTCAGACCACCGTCCACCTGCAGGCGGATCTTGTGACGCAGGCCGTTCGCCACCAGCGCCTGCTGGGTTTCCACCAGGCCAAGCTCCCACGGGCAGCCCGCATATTTCACGGAAGAGAGCGGGCTTGCGCCGGTGCCGCCGTCGTAGCCGGCAATGGTAATGAGATCCGCATAGGCTTTCGCCACGCCGGTGGCGATGGTGCCGACGCCCGGTTCGGAAACCAGCTTCACGGAGATCATCGCCTTCGGGTTGACCTGCTTCAGGTCGAAAATCAGCTGCGCCAGGTCCTCGATAGAGTAGATATCGTGGTGCGGCGGCGGGGAGATCAGCGTCACGCCCGGCACGGAATAGCGCAGTTTGGCGATGTACGGGGTGACTTTATCACCCGGCAGCTGACCGCCTTCGCCCGGTTTAGCACCCTGAGCGACTTTAATCTGAATCACGTCGGCGTTGACAAGGTACGCAGGCGTTACGCCAAAGCGACCGGATGCCACCTGCTTGATACGAGACACTTTGTTGGTGCCGTAACGCGCCGGGTCTTCACCGCCTTCGCCGGAGTTGGAGTTGCCGCCGATGCTGTTCATGGCTTCCGCCAGCGCTTCGTGGGCTTCCGGGCTCAGCGCGCCGATGGACATCGCCGCGGTATCAAAGCGTTTAAACAGTTCGGATGCAGGTTCAACCTCGTCAATGCTGACCGCTTCATCGCCCGGATTGAGGGCAATAAGGTCGCGCAGCGTCGCCGCCGGACGATTGTTCACCAGCTCGGCGTACTGCTGATAATCGCTGTACTCGCCGCTCTGAACTGCCTGCTGCAGCGTGCGCACCACGTCAGGGTTATAGGCGTGGTACTCGCCGCCGTGAACGTATTTCAGCAGACCGCCCTGATCCAGCGGCTTACGTGCCAGCCAGGCGCGTTTGGACAGGTTCACCAGATCCTGCTGGAAGTCAGCAAAACCGGCGCCGCCGATGCGGCTGACCACGCCCTGGAAGCAGAGGTTGGCGACCTCATCATGCAGGCCGACCGCTTCAAACAGCTTCGAACAGCGGTAGGAGGCAATGGTCGAGATGCCCATTTTGGACATGATCTTGTACAGACCTTTGTTGATGCCGTTACGGTAGTTCAGCATCACCGTGCGGTAATCTTTGTCGATCGCGCGGGTATCCACCAGGCGGGCCAGCGTTTCGTAGGCCAGGTACGGGTAGATCGCCGTCGCGCCGAAGCCTAACAGCACGGCAAAGTGGTGCGGGTCGCGCGCGCTGGCGGTTTCAACAATGATGTTAGCGTCGCAGCGCAGGCTCTTATCCACCAGGCGCGTCTGGATAGCACCCACCGCCATTGGCGCAGGCACCGGCAGACGGTTTTTGGCGATATTGCGGTCAGACAGCACCAGCAGCACGGTGCCGTTACGCACCATCTGCTCGGCTTTGTCGCACAGCGCGTTCACCGTCTCTTCGAGGCTCGCTTCGGTCACGTCGAACGTAATGTCGAGCGTGTCGGCGCGGTAGTGCTCCTCGGTCATAGTGGTGAGCTGTTTGAAATCGGAGTACAGCAGGATCGGCGATTTAAAGGTCAGACGGTGCGCCTGGCCTTCGGCTTCGCAGAAGACGTTCATCTCACGACCGATGCTGGTCGCCAGCGACATTACGTGGGCTTCACGCAGCGGGTCGATCGGCGGGTTGGTGACCTGCGCGAACTGCTGACGGAAGTAATCGTAAATGATGCGCGGCTGGCTGGAGAGCACGGCAAACGGGGTATCGTCGCCCATGGAGCCGACCGCTTCCTGGCCGTTTTCACCCAGTACGCGAATAACAGAGTCCAGCTCTTCCGCGCTGTAGTTAAACTGTTTCTGGAAGCTGGCAAGCGTATCGTCGTCCAGCTCGCGGCTGCCCACCTCTTCGTCCGGCAGATCTTCAAACGGCACCAGACGACGCACGTTTTTCGCCATCCACTCTTTGTACGGGTGGCGGCTCTTCAGATCGTTGTCGGTTTCGGCGGAGTGCAGAATGCGGCCGCCGCGGGTGTCGATCACCATCAGCTCGCCCGGGCCTACGCGGCCTTTCTCAACCACTTCGTCAGGCTGGTAATCCCAGATACCGACTTCAGAGGCGCAGGTGATGAGCTTGTCTTTGGTGATGACGTAGCGCGCCGGACGCAGACCGTTACGGTCCAGGTTACAGGCAGCGAAGCGGCCGTCGGACATGACGATGCCCGCCGGGCCGTCCCACGGCTCCATGTGCATGGAGTTAAAGTCGAAGAACGCGCGCAGCTCAGGATCCATGTCCGGGTTGTTCTGCCAGGCCGGTGGCACCAGCAGACGCATGGCGCGCACGATGTCCATCCCGCCTGCCAGCAGCAGTTCCAGCATGTTATCCATGGAGCTGGAGTCCGAGCCGGTTTCGTTCACGAACGGTGCGGCATCGTGCAGGTCAGGGATCAGTGGGGTCTGGAACTTATAGGTACGGGCGCGTGCCCACTGGCGGTTACCGGTGATGGTGTTGATCTCGCCGTTATGCGCCAGATAGCGGAACGGCTGCGCCAACGGCCAGCGTGGCACGGTGTTGGTGGAGAAGCGCTGGTGGAACAGGCAAATGGCCGATTCCAGACGCAGGTCCGCCAGGTCCAGGTAGAAGCGCGGCAGGTCAGCCGGCATACATAGACCTTTATAGATGTTGACCAGGTTCGAGAGGCTACACACGTAGAACTCTTTATCGTCCTGGAGGCGTTTTTCGATGCGGCGGCGGGCAATAAACAGACGGCGTTCCATATCGCGCGGACGCCAGCCCGCAGGTGCGTTAACGAAAATCTGCTCAATGCGAGGCAGCGAGGAGAGGGCGATTTCACCGAGCACCCCTTCGTTGGTTGGCACATCGCGCCAGCCGACAATCGACAGGGTTTCACGCTGAAGTTCTTCTTCGACGATGCGGCGTGAAGCGGCAGCCTTTTCAGGATCCTGGTTCAGGAACAGCATACCGACAGCGTAGTTTTTGGCTAAACGCCAGCCGCGCTCTTCCGCCACGATGCGGAAGAAACGATCCGGTTTTTGCAGCAGCAGGCCGCAACCGTCGCCGGTTTTACCATCGGCAAGAATAGCGCCACGGTGCTGCATTCGGGCCAGTGCGTGAATAGCAGTACGCACTACCTTGTGGCTAGGTTCGCCTTCTATGTGGGCGATCAGGCCGAAACCACAGTTATCCTTCTCAAGGGATTTATCGTACAACATATCAGTGAACCTCCCCAGGCTCGTCGGGCTTCCCACTGAACTTTACCGTGGCGCACAGGCGCAGAAAGAGCATGGCGACGGGGTTTGCGTTTCATACGCGGACCTCGCATTCGCCCTCTTTTTCATCCTTTCGCGCAGGTAAACAAGTTTGAGGACTTGCTTCAGAGGGAATCTCAATTACTGCATAAATATGATGAGCAGGCTGCTCATCCAGAAAGCTTCCAGCGGATTTCCAACTTATCGGGAATTGGTACACAGGTCAAATGGCAATCTTATTTATACAAATATGTGCTAAGGGGTGTTCATCTGTTTGTTTTTAAAAGCTATTTAACTATTTTTATAATCATCTAAAGGCCTGGGGAGCCGTGAAGGAGTGTGATCTGACTCACTATATGAAAGCGGTATTATTGATGCAGCGTGCTGAAATGCTGATTTATAGCAGAACAATAATCTGGTGGCGTATTCAAACCCGCATAAAATCACTGTTTTTCAGTGTTGCCGCTATAAATGAAAAAAACAGTCAGAACATAAGGAAAAGTAATCACAGATAGCGTGAATGAAATTGCAGTAATCCTGAGTATTTATTCATACAGGTAAAGGCCGTCCAGGGCGATTGATCCAGGTCATCGCCGACAGAGGCTAAAAATGGCAGGCTTGTCCCCTTTCTTCGGGACGGTCTATCAGATTATGCAGTTACAGAAATTAGTCAATATGTTTGGTGGGGATCTTTTGCAGCGATACGGCCAAAAGGTTCATAAGCTGACGCTGCACGGCGGCTTTAGCTGCCCGAATCGCGACGGCACCATCGGGCGCGGCGGCTGTACCTTCTGTAACGTTGCGTCCTTTGCTGACGAGGCCCAGCAGCATCACTCTATCGCGGAACAACTCGCGCACCAGGCCAGCCTGGTCAACCGTGCAAAGCAGTATCTGGCCTATTTCCAGGCCTACACCAGCACGTGGGCGGAGGTGCAGGTGCTGCGTTCCATGTATCAGCAGGCGGTCATGCAGGCCAATATTGTCGGGCTATGCGTTGGCACGCGCCCGGACTGCGTGCCGGACGCGGTGCTGGATCTGCTCAGCGAGTACAAAGAGCAGGGCTACGAGATCTGGCTGGAGCTGGGCCTGCAGACTGCACATGACAAAACCCTGCACCGCATTAATCGTGGACATGATTTCGCCTGCTACCAGCGCACCGCGCGGCTGGCCCGCGAGCGCGGGTTAAAAGTCTGCTCGCATCTGATTGTCGGCTTGCCTGGTGAAGGTCGACAGCACGGCCTGGAGACGCTGGAAAAGGTGGTTGAAACCGGCGTGGACGGCATCAAACTGCATCCCCTGCATATCGTTACGGGAAGCATTATGGCGAAAGCCTGGGAGGCCGGGCGGTTAAGCGGTATTGAGCTTGAGGAATATACGGTGACGGCGGGGGAGATGATTCGTCACACACCGTCGGAGATTGTTTACCACCGTATCTCCGCCAGCGCCCGCCGTCCAACGCTTCTGGCACCGCTCTGGTGCGAGAACCGCTGGACGGGGATGGTGGAAATCGACCGCTATCTGCAGGAGAACGGCGTGCAGGGGGCGGCGCTTGGCCGCCCCTGGGTCCCCCGTCTACCGGCGACGTCCGCCTAACAGACTTCCCAGCATGCCGCGCACTATCTGATTGGTAACCTGCCGCGCCGCGCTTTTCGCCATGGTCTGTACCACGCCGTCGTGCTTGCCGCCGCGCGGCCCGGTACTGCCGAACAGGATGTCTTTGAGCCCCCCGAGAATACCGTCATCCACGGCGACAGACTGCCCTTTAGCGGCAGGCGCATCCTGCGATTCGGTTGTCGCCTGCACCCCTTTTTGCAGCATCTCGAACGCGGACTCGCGATCCACCTCGTCTTCGTACTTCCCGTAAACCGGGGAGTGGTTAATCAGGCCGTTACGTTCATCGTCAGTAACAGGCCCCATGCGCGAGCAGGGCGCGATCACCATCGCGCGCTCCACGATGGAGGGGCTGCCCTTCGCATCAAGGAACGAGATCAGCGCTTCACCGGTGCCCAGCGCCTGAATCGTCGCTTCGGTATCAAAGGCCGGATTGGCGCGCATGGTTTGCGCAGCGGCTTTCACCGCTTTCTGATCCTTCGGCGTAAAGGCGCGCAGGGCGTGCTGCACGCGGTTACCGAGCTGGCCAAGCACGTTATCCGGGATATCCGACGGGTTTTGCGACACAAACCAGACGCCAACCCCTTTGGAGCGGATCAGGCGAATGACCTGTTCAATTTTATCCAGCAGCACCTGCGGCGCGTCGTTAAACAGCAGATGCGCTTCGTCGAAGAAGAAGACCAGTTTTGGTTTTTCCAGATCGCCCGCTTCCGGTAGCTGCTCGTACAGTTCGGAGAGCATCCACAGCAGGCTGGCGGCGTAAAGCTTCGGCATCTGGTAGAGCTTCTCAGAGCTCAGAATGTTGATGATGCCTTTGCCATTGCTGTCGGTACGCATCCAGTCTTTGATATCCAGCATCGGCTCGCCGAAGAAGTGCTCGGCACCCTGTTGCTCCAGGGTCAGAAGCCCACGCTGAATGGCCCCGACAGAGGCGCTGCTGATATTGCCGTACTGGTTCTGGAAGGATTTGGCATTATCGCCGATATACTGGGTAATGGCTCGCAGATCCTTGAAGTCAAGCAGCAGCAGCCCCTGATCGTCGGCAATGCGGAAGATGATATTCAGCACCCCGGACTGCACGTCGTTGAGGTTGAGCAGGCGGGCCAGCAGCAGCGGGCCGAGATCGGAGACGGTGGCGCGCACCGGGTGGCCTTTCTCACCAAAGATATCCCAGACCACCACCGGGTTGCCGTGCGGTGCCCAGTTCGTGATGCCAATATTCTTCAGCCTCTCAAGCAGTTTTTCAGAAGCGGTACCCTCCTGAGCCACGCCGGTTAAATCGCCCTTCACGTCAGCCATAAAGACCGGCACGCCAATCTCTGAAAGCGACTCCGCCAGCTTCTGTAAGGTCACGGTTTTCCCCGTCCCGGTCGCACCGGTGATCAGGCCGTGGCGGTTCGCCATCGCGGGCAGTAAATACAGCTCTTTTTCCAGCGTCCGGGCAATTAACAATGGTGTACTCATGATGCGCTTCCTCTCTTAGTCCTGGGTGGAGTATAGGCAACCTGATAGCAATTTGGTTAAGTAAATTCCTGACTTTGCGGCGCATTATCCAGCGCGGGCTATGCTTTTGCATACGGTTCACAAAATAGTGGGAAACTATGTCCAGATTCTTCTTTAACGATCGCAAACAGCTGGTCAACGATGCCATTGAAGGCATACTCCTTTCTGCGCCACACGCGAATCTCGTCAAGCTCGATATCGATCCGGCTATCCGCGTAGTGGCACGCGGCGACTGGGATAAAAGCCGCGTGGCGGTGATCTCCGGCGGTGGCTCCGGGCACGAACCTGCACACGCCGGATTTGTCGGTAAAGGCATGCTGACGGCGGCAGTCTGTGGAGATCTGTTCGCCTCCCCGAGCGTGGATGCGGTACTGAATGCCATTGTGGCGGTGACGGGCGATCGCGGCTGTCTGCTGATCGTCAAAAACTACACCGGCGATCGCCTGAATTTTGGCCTGGCGGCAGAAAAGGCCAAACGCTACGGCCTGAAGGTCGAGATGGTGATTGTGGCGGACGATATCGCGCTGCCCGACAATAAGCAGCCGCGCGGCATTGCCGGTACGGCGCTGGTGCATAAGATTGCGGGCTATGCCGCGGAGCACGGAAAATCCCTGAGCGAGGTGCGGGATATTGCGCAGCAGGCCTGCGATAACCTCTGGAGCCTGGGCGTTGCGATGCAAACCTGTAACCTGCCGGGCAGCGACGATGAAGAGGGGCGCATCAAGCAGGGCCATGTCGAACTGGGGCTGGGGATCCACGGGGAGCCGGGGGCCTCGGTAGTTGATACGCAAAACAGCAAAGCGATTATCGACACGCTGGTTACCCCGCTCAAAGCGCAGGCGGGCGAGGGGCGTTTCGCGGTGCTGATTAACAACCTCGGCGGCGTCTCGGCGCTGGAAATGGCGTTGCTGACCAAAGAGTTGGCTCACTCGGCGCTGAAAGAGAACATTGCTTATCTTATTGGTCCGGCACCGCTGGTGAGCGCCCTGGACATGAAGGGCTTTTCTCTGACGCTGCTGAAGCTCAACGACCTGTTCGAGAAAGCGCTGCATGAAGAGGTGGAAACGCTGGGCTGGCAAAAACCCGTGGCGTTTGCCCCCCTGCGTACCGTTCCGCAAAGCGCTATTCACGATCGCGTGGAATATACCCCATCTGAAAACCCGCAGGTGAAGGAGTCTGTTTCACGGGTGACGAAGACGCTCATACAGCTGGAAAACCGCCTGAACGCGCTGGATGCCAAAGTGGGCGACGGCGATACCGGCTCCACCTTTGCGCAAGGGGCGCGGGATATTGCGCAGCGCCTGGAGGAGAACGCGCTTCCGCTTAATGATGTGCCTAAGCTTCTGCTGCTGGTGGGCGAGCGGCTGGCCACGGTGATGGGCGGATCGAGCGGGGTTCTGATGTCGATCTTCTTTACCGCGGCGGGGCAAAAGCTTCACGATGGTCAGTCGCTACCCGAGGCATTGCTCAGCGGGCTGGCGCAAATGAAGCAGTACGGTGGGGCAGATCTCGGCGATCGTACCCTGATCGACGCGCTGCAGCCGGCGCTGGAGGCATTGCAGAAAAAGGATCTTCAGTCAGCGGCGCAGGCGGCACAGAAGGGGGCAGAGGCAACGGCGAAAATGCAGAAAGCCGGTGCGGGGCGCTCATCGTATGTGAATAAAGAGAATCTGGACGGGGTAATGGACCCGGGGGCGGTCGCGGTAGCGGAAGTGTTTAACATATTGGCGCAGTAACTAAAGTAGGCCGGGTAAGGCGAAGCCGCCACCCGGCACATTCAGATCAGAAATCCGCTTTCAACACCACGCGGTAGCGGGCTTTGCCGTCACGCACGTGCTGGATCGCTTCGTTGATTTTCGACATGGGATACAGTTCGGTGGTGGGGGTCACTTTGGTGCGTCCGGCAAACTTCATCAGCTTGCGCAGCTCGTACGGCGTACCGGTCGCGGAGCCTGACACGCTGCGATCCCCACCGATCAGGGTAAAGGCCGGAACCGGCAGCGGCTTCATCACAGCACCTACGGTGTGGAAGTTGCCGCCGTAGGCCAGTGCTTCAAAGTACGGCTGCCAGTCGAGATCGACGTTCACGGTGTTTATGATCAGGTCAAACTGACCTGCCAGCGCGTTCAGCGCGTCCGGATCGCGGCTGTTTACCACTTTATCCGCGCCCATCGCGAGCACCTCTTTCTCTTTTGCCGGGTTCGAGCTGAACGCCGTAACTTCACAGCCCATCGCATGCAGCAGCTTGATGGCGATATGGCCCAGACCGCCGATTCCAATCACGCCCACGCGGCTGGTGGCGGTGATATGGTGCATCAGCAGGGGCTTAAAGACGGTGATGCCGCCACACAGCAGCGGACCGGCGGATTCGATATCAATGCTGTCCGGCAGCGGGATGACCCATTGCCAGTCGGCGCGCAGTTTGTCGGCGAAGCCGCCTTTATTCAGGATGGTGGGTACCGCGCCCTCAAGGCAGTTGATCTGGTTGCCGCTGATACAGGCATCGCAGTGACCACAGCTGCGTGCTGTCCAGCCAATGCCTACGCGCTGGCCCACTTTCAGCCCTTTGTCCTGCGCGGCGCTACCGAGCGCCACGACGCGGCCAATGACTTCGTGCCCGGCAACCAGCGGATAGCTGGAAAAGCCCCATTCGTTGTCGATCATCGAGAGATCCGAGTGGCAGACCCCGCAGTAATCAACCTGTACTTCGACGTCTTCTGCTTTTAGTTCGCCCGCATCGTACTCGTACAGCTCAAGTTCTGCACCCGCCTGCGGTGCGGCGTAGCTTTTTATCTTCGACATCGTGTTTCCCCCGTTGTGGTGTGAACTGAGAGTGTAGAGCATTCAGTTTACAGCCGCTTAACAGAAGAGGGCAGGAACGAAAATTACAGACTTTTCAGCATCCTGACTTCGCAGTCAACATGGCCGGTACAGCCCAGCGGCGCATCGATATGCTCAAAGCCGAGGTGTTCATACAGGCCGATGGCCTCTTTGAGGAAGGCGGTGGTTTCGAGGTAACAGCGTTTGAACCCATGAGCGCGGGCATGTTCCAGGGCGACCAGCGCCAGCTTTTTCGCCAGACCCTGTCCGCGAACCGACGGCAGGAAATACATTTTCTGCAGCTCGCAGATATCTGGCTCGCTGCAGCTCAGTGGCGCAACGCCACCGCCGCCCACAACCTGGCCGTCCTGCTCAATCACCCAGTAGGCGTGACCCGGCTGGCTGTACAGCTTAAACAGTTCATCAAGATTCGGGTCCGCAACGGTATAACCTTTATCCGCTGTCAGCCCATACTCTGCAGAAACGGTGCGGATAACGGCGGCGATAGCCGGATTGTCCTGCTCAGTGATCCGACGCATCGTCGCCGCGACGGGGGTAATCACGCTCATAGCATTACTCATTACAAAAATTGACACACAGTTGCTGTTAATAGCACCGCAGAAAAGGGAGTGCAAGCGAGGAGTTTTCAGGAAGGGTACCCCTTACGCCCTGAAGCGTAAGGGGTAAAGCATTACAGGGCTGCAATAACCGCCTGCTGCTCGATCAGCTTGGTCTTCGCATCGGCGAAGGCAACCAGACGCTCACGCTCTTTGGCGATGACCGCTTCCGGCGCGCGGGCGACAAAGCCTTCGTTCGCCAGCTTGCTTTCGATTTTGCCAATTTCCACGTCGACTTTCGCCACTTCTTTCGCCAGACGCGCCAGCTCGGCGTCTTTGTCGATCAGACCTGCCATCGGGATCAGCAGCTCGGCGCCGTCGATGATTTTGGTCACGGAAACCGGACCTTTGTCATCCGCAGGCAGCACGGTGATGCTTTCCAGACGCGCCATGGTTTTCAGGAAGGTGTTGTTCTCGGTGACGCGACGAACGGCAGCCTCGCTGCAGCCGCGCAGCAGCAGCTCAAGCGGTTTGCCCGGGGCAATGTTCATTTCAGCACGGATGTTACGTACCGCAACGATCGCCTGTTTCAGCCACTCGGTATCCGCAGACGCCGCTTCATCAACTTTAGCCACATCGAATGCAGGGAACGGCTGCAGCATGATGGTATCGGCGTTGATGCCCGCAATGACCTTCACGCGCTGCCAGATGGTTTCGGTGATGAATGGAATGACCGGATGCGCCAGGCGCAGCAGACCTTCCAGAACGGTAATCAGCGTGTTGCGCGTGCCGCGCAGCTCCGCTTCAGTGCCGCCGTTCATTACCGGCTTCGCCAGCTCCAGATACCAGTCGCAGAACTGGTTCCAGGTGAATTCGTACAGGATGCCCGCCGCGATATCGAAGCGGTAGCTGTCCAGCGCCTCGCGGAACGCTTTCACCGTCTGGTTGAATTCCGCCAGGATCCAACGGTCCGCCAGAGACAGGGTCATTTCGCCGCCGTTGAAGCCGCAGTCCTGATCTTCGGTGTTCATCAGCACGAAGCGGCTGGCGTTCCACAGCTTGTTACAGAAGTTACGGTAACCTTCCAGACGCTTCATGTCCCAGTTGATGTCGCGGCCGGTCGAGGCCAGCGCCGCCAGGGTGAAGCGCAGGGCGTCTGTACCGTGAGCCTCAATTCCGTTCGGGAACTGCTTCTCGGTGCGCTTGCGGATTTTCTCCGCCAGCTGCGGCTGCATCATATTGCCGGTGCGTTTTTCCAGCAGCTCTTCCAGAGAAATACCGTCAACCATATCCAGTGGGTCAATGACGTTACCCTTGGATTTGGACATCTTCTGGCCTTCGTCGTCGCGGATCAGACCGGTCATGTAGACGGTATGGAACGGAACCTGCGGCTTGCCGTCTTCGTCTTTGATGAAGTGCATGGTCATCATGATCATGCGGGCAATCCAGAAGAAGATAATGTCGAAGCCGGACACCATCACGCTGGTTGGGTGGAACTGACGCAGCGCGTCGGTGTTCTCAGGCCAGCCAAGGGTGGAGAAGGTCCACAGTGCGGAGGAGAACCAGGTGTCCAGCACGTCTTCGTCCTGACGCAGGGCAACGTCCGCACTCAGGTTGTTTTCCTGACGCACTTCGTCTTCGCTACGGCCAACATAAACGTTGCCTTCGTTGTCGTACCATGCCGGGATACGGTGACCCCACCACAGCTGACGGGAGATACACCAGTCCTGAATGTCACGCATCCAGGAGAAGTACATGTTTTCGTACTGCTTCGGCACGAACTGAATGCTGCCGTTCTCAACCGCTTCAACAGCCGGTTTCGCCAGCACGTCGGCACGCACGTACCACTGGTCGGTCAGCATTGGCTCGATCACCACGCCGCCACGGTCGCCGTACGGCACGGTCAGATCGTGAGGTTTGATCTCTTCCAGCAGGCCCAGTGCGTCGACGGCAGCCACAATCGCTTTACGCGCGGCAAAGCGCTCCAGCTTCTGGAACTCAGCCGGGATCTCGCTGGAGTAGACGTCGGATTCGTTGCCTTTGGTGTCGTATACTTCTGCGCTTTCACGGATATCACCGTCAAAGGTCAGAATGTTGATCATCGGCAGGGCGTGACGACGACCGACTTCATAGTCGTTAAAGTCGTGCGCAGGGGTGATTTTTACGCAGCCGGTGCCTTTTTCCATGTCGGCGTGTTCGTCGCCCACAATTGGAATACGGCGGTTTACCAGCGGCAGCACCACGAATTTACCGATCAGGTCTTTATAACGCGGATCTTCCGGGTTAACGGCCACGCCGGTATCGCCCAGCAGGGTTTCCGGACGAGTGGTGGCAACCACCAGGTAATCTTTACCGTCTGCGGTTTTTGCGCCGTCGGCCAGCGGGTAGCGGATGTGCCACATGGAGCCTTTGGACTCGCGGTTTTCCACTTCCAGGTCAGAGATGGCGGTGCGCAGTTTCGGATCCCAGTTGACCAGGCGTTTGCCGCGGTAAATCAGGTCTTCTTTATACAGACGGACGAAAACTTCTTTCACGGCGTTGGACAGGCCTTCGTCCATGGTGAAGCGCTCGCGCTCCCAGTCCACGGAGTTGCCGAGACGGCGCATCTGACGGGTGATGGTGCCGCCGGATTCCGCCTTCCACTGCCAGATTTTGTCGATGAACGCGTCGCGACCGTAGTCGTGGCGGGTTTTTCCTTCTTCAGCGGCAATTTTACGCTCAACCACCATCTGGGTCGCGATCCCCGCGTGGTCAGTCCCCGCCTGCCACAGGGTATTTTTACCCTGCATGCGCTGGTAGCGGATCATGGTGTCCATGATGGTCTGCTGGAAAGCATGCCCCATATGCAAACTGCCGGTGACGTTCGGCGGCGGGATCATGATGCAGAAGGACTCTTTGCTTTCGTCGCCGTTAGGCTTGAAATAGCCCTGCTGTTCCCAGTGCTCGTAAAGCGGCTGTTCGATATCGCGTGGGTTATATGTCTTTTCCATTATTTCCAGGTTGCCGTATTCAGGTTAAAACCAGCCAGGCGGTACGCTTTATAGCGTTCGCGCGCCAGTTGTTTCAAGGATTCTTCGTAAGGGACAAAGTCTACCACTTCTGTGAAAGCAGTGGCAAAATCTGCAAAGTCTGTCCGCAGGCTAATGAGAATATCGCGCGCGCTGCTGTTGCGCTTTTGCGGCCAGGCTATTTCGACCGGGGCCCCGCCTCGCGGACCTTCGCCCGACAGGTTGTGCGGCACAAAGCTCTCCGGCGGGCGCGCCCACAGCGCTTCATCCAGGCGAATCGCCTGCTGTTCATCTTCACAGGCAATCAGAACGCGTTTACCTGCGCGCCAACGTTCTGCGGCAATTTCACACACCAGCTGTTCAACGGCGCTGAGGCCATCCTGATGGGTGTCGTTGTCCAGAAGGTAGAACGTTGCATTCTTCATATATGGGGCTTCTTGTGCTCACTTTAAATGCTTAAGCCGGGTGGCGGCTTCGCCTTACCCGGCCTACGGTTTACTGCCGTTTTGGCTTACTCGTCGCCGTTAAAACCCGCACGGTTCAGCAGGAACTGCGACAGCAGCGCCACCGGACGACCGGTTGCGCCTTTGGCTTTACCGGAGCGCCATGCGGTGCCGGCGATGTCCAGGTGCGCCCAGTTGTACTTGCGGGTGAAGCGCGCCAGGAAGCAGCCCGCGGTGATAGCCCCGCCAGGACGACCGCCAATGTTCGCCATATCCGCAAAGTTAGACTCCAGCTGTTCCTGATACTCGTCACCCAGCGGCAGGCGCCATGCGCGATCGCCAGCCTGCTCAGACGCGCCGATAAGCTCGTGCGCCAGCGGGTTGTGGTTCGACATCAGGCCGGTGATGTGGTGGCCCAGGGCAATCACGCAGGCACCGGTCAGGGTTGCCACGTCAATCACCGCTTCAGGCTCGAAGCGCTCAACGTAGGTCAGTACGTCGCACAGCACCAGACGGCCTTCGGCGTCGGTGTTCAGCACCTCAACGGTCTGCCCGGACATGGTGGTCAGGACGTCACCCGGACGGTACGCGCGACCGCCAGGCATGTTTTCGCAGCCTGCCAGCACGCCAGTGACGTTAATCGGCAGCTGAAGTTCCGCGACCATGCGCATCACGCCGTAAACTGCCGCCGCGCCGCACATGTCGTACTTCATCTCGTCCATGCCTTCGGCAGGCTTGATGGAGATACCGCCGGAGTCGAAGGTCAGGCCTTTACCAACCAGAACGATAGGGCGCGCATCTTCGGACGGGTTACCTTTGTATTCGATGACAGACATCAGGGATTCGTTCTGCGAGCCGTTACCTACCGCCAGATACGAGTGCATGCCCAGCTCTTTCATCTGCTGTTCGCCGATAACGCGGGTGATGACATTTTTGCTGTAGGAATCAGCCAGCTGGCGCGCCTGAGAGGCGAGGTAGGCGGCGTTACAGATATTTGGCGGCATGTTGCCGAGATCTTTTGCCGCTTTAATGCCGGCGGCAATCGCCAGGCCATGCTGGATGGCGCGCTCTCCGCTGGTCAGTTCGCGACGGGTTGGTACGTTAAAGACCATTTTGCGCAGCGGACGACGCGGCTCGCTTTTGTTGGTCTTAAGCTGATCGAAGCTGTACAGGCTCTCTTTTGCGGTTTCGACTGCCTGACGTACTTTCCAGTAGGTGTTACGGCCTTTGACGTGCAGCTCGGTCAGGAAGCAGACGGCTTCCATTGAACCGGTATCATTCAGCGTATTAATGGTTTTCTGAATGACCTGTTTATACTGGCGCTCATCCAGCTCGCGCTCTTTGCCGCAGCCAATCAGCAGAATACGCTCTGACAGGACGTTCGGAACATGGTGCAGTAACAGCGTCTGCCCAGGTTTGCCTTCCAGTTCGCCACGGCGCAGCAGGGCGCTGATATAGCCGTCACTGATTTTATCGAGTTGCTCGGCGATCGGGGAGAGTCGGCGCGGTTCAAAGACGCCCACAACGATGCAGGCACTCCGCTGTTTCTCCGGGCTACCGCTTTTTACACTGAACTCCATGCACTACGCTCCTGAATCTTAAAGACAACGGCGGCTGCTACAGATAGAATTGAAACCTTTCGTAACTCATGTCCGCTGTTGTGGTGACTTCGTGTTAATCTTACGTTACTACGGTTTCGACACGTCAGAAAAAGTCCTGAAGCGTGAATCCGCTGGATGTTTTAATCTTAGCGATGATTTCGACGACTCAAGAGAATAAATGACGTTTAAGCCATGAAACAAGCGAAATTCCTGCAAAGAGACGGGTTTTTACGGGCGTATTTAAAGTGATAATCATAAGATATCTGGTGCGGGAGACGCTCAAAAGCCAACTGGCGATCCTCTTCATCCTGCTGCTGATTTTTTTCTGTCAGAAGCTGGTTAAGATCCTCGGTGCGGCCGTTGACGGCGAAATTCCAACGAATCTGGTGCTTTCCCTGCTTGGTCTGGGGATCCCGGAAATGGCGCAGCTTATTCTGCCGCTGAGCCTATTCCTCGGCCTGCTCATGACGCTCGGTAAGCTGTATACCGAGAGTGAAATCACGGTGATGCATGCCTGCGGCCTGAGTAAAGCCGTACTGGTGAAAGCGGCGATGATACTGGCGCTGTTCACGGGCATTGTTGCGGCGGTGAATGTAATGTGGGCGGGTCCTATGTCTTCCCGTCATCAGGACGAAGTGCTGGCCGAGGCGAAAGCAAACCCCGGTATGGCGGCGCTCGCGCAGGGTCAGTTCCAGCAGGCAACTGACGGAAACTCCGTGCTGTTTATTGAGAGCGTTGACGGCAGTAAATTCAACGATGTATTCCTGGCGCAGCTGCGTCCCAAAGGTAACGCGCGTCCGTCAGTGGTGGTTGCCGACTCGGGCCAGCTCGCTCAGCGCAAAGACGGTTCTCAGATAGTCACGCTGAACAAAGGCACCCGTTTCGAAGGCACCGCGATGCTGCGCGACTTCCGTATTACGGATTTCCAGAACTATCAGGCTATTATCGGCCATCAGGCGGTAGCGCTCGATCCAACGGATACCGAGCAAATGGATATGCGTACGCTGTGGAACACCGATACCGAAAGAGCGCGTGCTGAATTCCACTGGCGTATTACGCTCGTATTCACCGTGTTTATGATGGCATTGATTGTCGTTCCGCTGAGCGTGGTGAACCCGCGCCAGGGCCGTGTGCTCTCTATGCTGCCAGCGATGCTGCTTTACCTGATCTATTTCCTGCTGCAAACCTCGATTCGCTCTAACGGCGCGAAGGGTAAGTTGGATCCGATGGTCTGGACGTGGTTCGTTAACAGCCTGTACATCTTACTGGCGCTGGGATTAAACCTGTGGGATACGGTGCCTGTGCGCCGCATACGTGCCCGATTCTCGCGTAAAGGAGCCATCTAATGCAGGCGTTTGGCGTTCTTGATCGCTATATCGGTAAAACCATTTTTACCACCATCATGATGACGTTGTTCATGCTGGTGTCGCTTTCCGGCATTATCAAATTTGTCGATCAGCTGAAAAAAGCCGGGCAGGGCAGCTATGACGCGATGGGGGCGGGGATGTACACCCTGCTCAGCGTGCCAAAAGATGTGCAGATCTTCTTCCCGATGGCGGCCCTGCTGGGCGCACTGCTGGGGCTGGGAATGCTGGCGCAGCGCAGTGAGCTGGTGGTAATGCAGGCCTCGGGCTTTACCCGCATGCAGGTTGCGCTGTCGGTAATGAAAACCGCAATCCCGCTGGTGCTGTTGACCATGGCGATTGGCGAGTGGGTGGCACCGCAGGGTGAGCAGATGGCGCGTAACTATCGTGCTCAGGCAATGTACGGCGGTTCACTGCTCTCGACTCAGCAAGGGTTATGGGCGAAAGACGGTAAAAACTTCGTCTACATCGAACGGGTAAAGGGTAATGATGAACTGGGCGGGGTGAGCATCTATGCTTTCAATGACCAGCGCCGTCTGGAGTCTGTCCGACACGCCTCTTCGGCCAAGTTTGACGCGGAACATAAACAGTGGCGTTTGTCGCAGGTTGATGAATCTGACCTGACCGATCCAAAGCAGATCACCGGTTCGCAGACGGTGTCCGGCACCTGGAAGACCAACCTCACGCCGGATAAGCTCGGGGTTGTCGCGCTGGATCCTGACGCGCTCTCTATCAGCGGCTTGCACAACTATGTGAAGTACCTGAAGTCGAGCGGGCAGGATGCCGGGCGCTATCAGCTCAACATGTGGAGCAAAATCTTCCAGCCGATGTCCGTGGCGGTGATGATGCTGATGGCGTTGTCGTTTATCTTTGGCCCGCTGCGTAGCGTGCCGATGGGCGTGCGCGTCGTGACCGGTATCAGCTTCGGCTTTGTGTTCTACGTTCTTGATCAGATCTTCGGTCCGCTGACGCTGGTTTATGGCATCCCACCGATTATTGGTGCGCTGCTGCCGAGCGCCAGTTTCCTCCTGATCAGCCTATGGCTGCTGCTGAAACGCTCCTGATTGACCTCTCCTCGCCTCCGCTGAACCGGAGGCGAGGCTAATCTCCTGTTTCACCCCGCACTTTTTCTCACAACCCTCAACGTCCCGCCTCGAATTTGAGTATTATTGAGCGATAAAGTCGTGAAGGGATCCTCTATGAAGCAAATTCGAATGCTTGCCCAGTACTACGTCGACCTGATGATGAAGCTTGGGCTGGTGCGTTTCTCCATGCTGCTGGCGCTGGCGCTGGTCGTTCTGGCCATTGTCGTGCAAATGGCCGTCACCATGGTTCTGCATGGCCAGGTCGAGAGTATCGACGTCATCCGCTCTATCTTCTTTGGCTTGCTCATTACCCCCTGGGCGGTCTATTTCCTTTCCGTGGTGGTCGAACAGCTGGAGGAGTCCCGTCAGCGCTTATCAAAACTGGTCGATAAGCTTGAGGAGATGCGCGAGCGTGACCTGAAGCTCAACGTTCAGCTTAAAGACAACATCGCGCAGCTGAATCAGGAAATTTCAGATCGTGAGAAGGCGGAGGCCGAGCGTCAGGCCACGCTGGAACAGCTGAAAATCGAAATGAAAGAGCGCGAGGTGACGCAGATCCAGCTTGAGCAACAATCCTCCTTCCTGCGTTCGTTCCTGGACGCATCGCCGGATCTGGTGTTCTACCGTAACGAAGATAAAGAGTTTTCCGGCTGTAACCGGGCGATGGAGCTCCTGACCGGGAAAAGCGAGAAGCAGCTTATTCACCTGAAGCCGCAGGACGTTTACTCCGAAGAGGCGGCCGCCAAGGTCATGGAGACGGACGAAAAAGTGTTCCGCCATAACGTCTCGCTGACCTATGAACAGTGGCTGGATTACCCGGACGGACGCAAAGCCTGTTTTGAGATCCGCAAGGTACCGTACTATGACCGCGTCGGGAAGCGCCACGGCCTGATGGGCTTCGGCCGTGATATTACCGAGCGTAAGCGCTATCAGGACGCGCTGGAGCGCGCCAGCCGAGACAAGACCACCTTTATCTCCACCATCAGCCACGAGCTGCGTACGCCGCTCAACGGCATTGTGGGGCTGAGCCGCATTCTGCTCGACACCGACCTGACCGCAGAGCAGGAAAAATACCTCAAGACTATCCATGTCTCGGCGGTCACGCTGGGTAATATTTTCAACGATATTATTGATATGGATAAAATGGAGCGCCGTAAGGTTCAGCTTGATAACCAGCCGGTTGATTTCACCAGCTTCCTTGCCGATCTGGAAAACTTGTCTGGTCTGCAGGCGCAGCAGAAGGGGCTGAATTTTGTCATGGAGCCCACCCTGCCGCTGCCGCATAAGGTCGTTACCGACGGCACGCGGCTGCGTCAGATCCTGTGGAACCTCATCAGCAACGCGGTGAAATTTACTCAGAAGGGACAGGTGGCGGTGCGTATCCGCTATGACGAAGGTGACATGCTGCACTTCGAGGTGGAGGACTCCGGGATTGGCATTCCGCAGGAGGAGCAGGACAAAATTTTCGCGATGTACTACCAGGTGAAGGACAGCAACGGCGGAAAACCGGCCACCGGCACCGGGATTGGCCTGGCTGTGTCTAAACGGCTGGCGAAGAGCATGGGCGGTGACATCACCGTTGCCAGCCAGGCAGGCAAAGGGTCAACCTTCACGCTGACGGTGCATGCGCCGGCGGTGGCGGAAGAGGTAGAGGATACCTTTGAAAACGACGATATGCCGCTACCTGCGCTGCACGTCCTGCTGGTGGAGGATATTGAGCTTAACGTGATTGTAGCGCGCTCGGTGCTGGAAAAACTGGGCAACAGCGTGGATGTCGCGATGACCGGTAAGGCCGCGCTGGAGATGTTTACACCGGGCGAATATGACCTCGTTCTGCTGGATATCCAGTTGCCGGATATGACCGGGCTGGATATCTCGCGTGAGCTGACGCGTCAGTACGCGGCTGACGAACTGCCGCCGCTGGTGGCGCTGACGGCGAACGTACTGAAAGATAAAAAAGAGTATCTCGACGCCGGTATGGACGATGTACTCAGCAAGCCTCTGGCGGTGCCTGCTCTGACCGCCATGATCAAGAAGTTCTGGGATACCCACGATGAAGAGGAGAGCAGCATGACGCCTGTTGATAGCGCTAAAGCCCAAACGATACTCGATACCGCGATGCTGGAGCAGTACATCGATCTGGTGGGCCCGAAACTGATTACCGACGGTCTGGCGGTGTTTGAAAAAATGATGCCGGGCTATCTGAGCGTGCTGGAGTCAAACCTGACTGCGCGTGACCAGAAGGGCATTGTCGAAGAAGGGCATAAAATCAAAGGCGCGGCCGGCTCGGTCGGATTACGCCACCTGCAGCAGCTGGGCCAACAGATTCAGTCGCCTGATTTACCTGCATGGGAAGATAACGTGGGTGATTGGGTTGAAGAGATGAAACAAGAGTGGCAGAACGACGTTGCGGTGCTTAAAGCCTGGGTGGACGCCAGAAAAAAATGACCCCGGCTAGACCGGGGTGCGCGAATACTGCGCCAACACCAGGGAAATCGTGGCTGCGCCTGTTTTTTAAAGTAATTTTCGAATGGGCGCCGCCGGAAAAATTTAGGCCGCACGCAGATAAGATAGCAAATCTTAAATGGTTTGTTACATGAATCAGTGAAATGTGTGAAGCATAGCGTTTTAATCAAAATTATTAATGCGCTTCAGCGAGTTGCAAAGAAGGATCGTCAAGATGAAAAAAATTGGTGTCGTCCTCAGCGGATGCGGTGTTTTTGATGGTTCAGAAATACATGAAGCCGTAATCACGCTGCTGGCCCTGGCTAAACAGGGAGCAGAGGTTATTTGTTTCGCGCCAGATAAAAATCAGGCAGATGTGATTAACCATCTGACCGGTGAGCCGATGGCTGAAACGCGCAACGTGCTGATTGAAGCCGCGCGTATTGCCCGTGGAGAGATTCATCCGCTGGCGCAGGCAGAGGCCGCTGAGCTGGATGCACTCATTGTTCCGGGCGGCTTCGGCGCCGCGAAAAACCTCAGCACCTTTGCCGCCGAAGGCGCCGCGTGCAGGGTGGACCCTGATTTAAAAGCGCTGACGCTGGCGATGCATGAGGCGGGCAAGCCGCTGGGCTTTATCTGTATCGCACCGGCCATGCTGCCAAACATTTTCGATTTCCCGCTACGGCTGACGATCGGAACAGATATTGATACCGCAGAGATCGTCGAGGAAATGGGAGGCGAACACGTTCCGTGCCCGGTCGATGACATTGTGGTGGATGAAGACAACAAGGTTGTCACCACGCCCGCGTATATGCTGGCGCAGAATATTGCGGAAGCCGCCGTGGGCATTGAAAAGCTGGTAGCCCGGGTGCTGGTGCTGACAGAATGAGGCGTCAGTTTTCCGCAGGCGCATGGGTGAAACGCCTTCTTTTACGCACCTTTCTCGTGCTGGCGGTGTTCTGGGGAGGCGGGCTGGCCGTGTTCAGCATTTTGCCGGTACCGTTTTCAGCGGTCATGGTTGAACGCCAGCTTAGCGCGTGGTTCTCCGGTGATTTCGGCTATGTTGCCCATTCTGACTGGGTGAGCACGGAGGACATCTCTCCGTTCATGGGGCTGGCGGTTATCGCGGCGGAAGATCAGAAATTCCCGGAGCACTGGGGGTTCGATGTGGCCGCGATTGAAAAGGCGCTGGCTCACAATGAACGTCATGAAAACCGCGTGCGCGGTGCATCAACGCTGTCGCAGCAGACGGCAAAAAACCTGTTCCTGTGGGATGGCCGAAGCTGGGTGCGAAAAGGGCTGGAAGCGGGGCTCACCCTGGGAATGGAAACGGTCTGGAGCAAAAAGCGCATTCTGACCGTTTATCTAAATATCGCCGAGTTTGGCGAGGGGGTATTTGGTGTCGAAGCTGCATCACAACGCTATTTTAATAAACCAGCCAGCAGGCTGAGCGTGTCGGAGGCGGCGCTGCTCGCGGCTGTTCTGCCTAATCCTATCCGCTTTAAGGCCAGCGCCCCGTCAGGGTACGTGCGAAGCCGTCAGGCATGGATCATGCGCCAGATGAATCAGCTGGGCGGAGAGGGGTTTATGCAGCGTAATAATCTTATGTAGGGCGGGTAAGCGCAACGCCACCCGCCGAGGGGGGAACGTTAGTCTTCGTCGAACCCGGCGTTAAACAGCGCAATTACCGCCGCCAGGGCTTCCTCTTCCTGAGGCCCGGTGGCTTCTACCTCAATCTGACGCCCTTTGGCGGAGTCCAGCATCAGCAGCGCAATCACGCTGTTGGCTTCCGCTTCGGTGCCTTCGTCATTACGCAGCAGCACTTCTGCATCGAAACCCTGCATCAGCTCAAACAGCTTCATCGCCGGGCGCGCATGCATGCCCAGCTTATTGGTGATCTCAACGGTTTGTTTTACGGTCATGTTTTACGTTTTTCCAGCGTGCGATGACGGGACTGAACGTTCTTACCGCGCGAGCGGAAATAGTCGGCCAGCTGTTCGGCGATGTAGACCGAACGATGTTTACCGCCGGTACAGCCAATCGCCACTGTCAGGTAGCTACGATTGTTTGTCTCCAGCATAGGTAACCATAGCTCAAGGTAGCTTCGCGTCTGGTAGATAAAATTGTGAACTTCTGTGTGCCGGTCGAGGAACGCCGCGACGGGTTTATCCAGGCCGGTCATTGGACGCAGTTTGGGATCCCAGTGCGGGTTCGGCAGGAAGCGCACGTCGAAAACATAGTCCGCATCAATCGGAATACCGTGCTTAAAGCCGAAGGATTCGAACACCATCGTCAGTTCGCGCTCGCGTTTGCCCAGCAGGCGGGTACGCAGCATTTCCGCCAGCTCGTGAACGGACATCTCTGAGGTGTCGACTATCAGATCGGCACGAGAGCGCAGCGGCTCCAGCAGATCGCTCTCTTCATCGATTGCGCTCTCCAGCGAGAGATTCTTGCTGGATAGCGGGTGCAAACGACGGGTATCACTGTAGCGGCGGATCAGGGTATTGCGGTCGGCATCAAGGAACAGCAGCTGAGGCGAGAACGCGTCAGGCAGGTTACTCATTGCCTGTTCGAAGATCTCCGGGGATTCGGGCATGTTACGCACGTCGATACTGACGGCGGCGGAGGTTTGTCTCTCCGCTAGCGTGCGTGCCAGATCGGGCAATAACACGACCGGCAGGTTATCGACGCAGTAAAAACCCATGTCTTCCAGCGCACGCAGGGCAACGGATTTTCCCGACCCTGAACGACCGCTGACAATCATCAGCACCATGTTCCGTTTCTCCTCAGGACAACAGATGTGAAGGCCATCACCTGGTTATGCGTCATCCTGATTGCCTTCTGCTTCAGTGATAATTTGATAAAGCTCTTCATCACTTTGGGCCGAGCGCAGTCGACGGCAGATGGTTTTATCCGCCAGACGTTTAGCAACCAGCGAAAGCGTATGCAGATGGGTCTTGGTCTGGTCGGCAGGCACCAGCAGCGCGAAGAGGAGATCGACGGGCTGGTTATCAATGGCGTCAAAAGCGATTGGCGTTTCCAGCTGCACAAACACACCGACGGCACGCAGGGTGTCCTCTTCCAGCTTGCCGTGCGGGATCGCGATACCGTTGCCGATACCGGTACTGCCCATCTTTTCACGGGTCAGAATCGCTTCGAACACCACCTGCGGCGGCAGGCCCAGCTGTTTTGCAGCCAATTCACTGATGATCTCCAGCGCACGTTTTTTGCTCTGGCAGTGAACGGCAGTGCGGGTACATTCCTGGTTAAGGACATTGCTCAGTTGAAGAGCGGAATCGTTGTTTATCATAATTTCACCTAAGCGCTAACTGTACAAATGGCCTGTTGTGTTTCACAACAGGCCGTCCTGCACCCGTTAACTGCCCGGACAATTAGTGTTGTTTCAGTTTATCTTTATGTTTATTGAGCTGTCGCGCAAGCTTGTCAATCAAGCCGTCGATAGCCGCGTACATGTCCTGCCCTTCCGCACTGGCATGGAGCTCACCCCCGTTTACATGCAGGGTCGCATCCGAGATATGAGTCACTTTCTCCACTTTTAACACAACGTAGACCTGGTTGATCCTTTCGAAATACTGTTCAAGTTTCGCGAACTTAGCGTTCACGAAGTCACGTAAGGCCTCAGTAATCTCGACGTTGTGTCCTGTGATATTGAGCTGCATAGTGTCTTCCTTATCGGTTGTGTCAGACCAGCTGTTTACGCTGGTTAGACGGCGGAATGGATAAAGACTCTCGATACTTCGCAACAGTACGACGTGCCACCATAATACCCTGATCGGACAGCATGGTGGTCAACTTACTGTCACTTAGTGGCTTCGCGGGGTTCTCCGCGGCGATCAACTTCTTCACCAGTGCGCGAATCGCCGTTGACGACGCTTCGCCGCCGCCCTCGGTGTTCACATGGCTGGAGAAGAAATACTTAAGCTCAAAAATACCGCGCGGACTGTGCAGATACTTCTGCGTGGTGACGCGGGAAATGGTGGATTCATGCATCTCGACGGCCTGGGCGATATCCGCCAGTACCATCGGTTTCATATACTCTTCGCCCTGCTCAAAGAATGCCTGCTGCTGTTCGACGATGCAGCGGCTCACGCGCAGCAGGGTATCATTCCGGCTCTCCAGGCTCTTGATCAACCATCGCGCTTCCTGAAGATTGCTGCGAATATATTGATTGTCGGAGTCGTTGCGCGCGCTGGTGCACATAGAGGCGTACTGCTGGTTGATTTGCAGGCGAGGGATGCTGTCAGAGTTCAGTTCAACGACCCAGCGGTCATTGTGTTTTCTGACCAGCACGTCCGGGATAACGTACTCGGGTTCGCTGGTCTGGATCGACTGACCGGGACGCGGATCGAGAGACTGGATCAGATTTACCGCCTCTTTCAGCACCTCTTCCTTCAGGCGCGTCACGCGCATCAGGGTGCGGAAATCGTGGTTAGCCAGAAGATCCAGATGATCGCTGATGATTAAGCGCGCTTCGTCGAGCCACGGCGTCTCTTTGCTGAACTGAGAAAGCTGGATCAGCAGGCAGTCGCGCAGGTCTTTCGCGGCCACCCCGACCGGATCGAAGCGCTGAATGCGTTTCAGTACCGCTTCAATCTCCTCAATCTCAATCTCTTCATCGCCCATGCTTTCCAGAATGTCGTCCAGCGTGACGGTCAAATAACCGGTGTCATCAACGGCGTCGACAATCGACGTGGCAATGGCACGGTCGGTATCGGAGAAGGGGGTAAGCTCTACCTGCCACATGAGGTAATCCTGCAGCGACTGGGTGGTTTCGCCCTGGTAGACCGGTAGCTCGTCGTCCTGGTAGTCTGCACGCGTGCCGGAAGGGGTGCCGGCGGTATAGATTTCATCCCAGCTGGCATCCAGCGGAAGCTCGTCCGGCATCTCTTTTTGTTCGAGTGCATCCGCGGTGTCGAGCGCTTCTGTATCCTGTGACTGCTGGGTATCTACCTCGTCATGAAGATCGGCTTGCTCCAGCAGGGGATTGCTGTCCAGCGCCTGCTGGAGCTCCTGCTGAAGTTCTAACGTGGACAGCTGCAACAGGCGAATTGCCTGCTGTAGCTGCGGCGTCATCGCCAGCTGTTGGCTGAGCCTTAATTGCAAACCTTGCTTCATGTTCAGAGCATTTTTCTCCGGTTCGGCGTTACGTTACCTCTACCCTATCAGAGTCTGAAGTCTTCCCCAAGATAGACACGCTTAACATGATCGTCTTCGAGGATCTGCTGCGGCGTACCGTGGGCGATCAGATTGCCCTGGCTCACGATATACGCGCGTTCACATACCGCCAGCGTTTCACGAACGTTGTGGTCGGTGATCAGCACGCCAAGCCCGCTGTCACGCAGATGCTCGATAATGCGTTTAATGTCGATAACGGAGATTGGGTCAACGCCCGCAAACGGTTCATCCAGAAGGATAAACTTCGGATTGGCGGCCAGCGCGCGCGCAATCTCAACACGACGGCGTTCCCCCCCGGACAATGCCTGGCCCAGGCTGTCGCGCAGGTGCTCGATGTGAAACTCTTCCATCAGCTCGTTGGCGCGATCCTGACGCTGTTCGTTGGTCAGGTCGTCGCGAATTTGCAGGACCGCCATCAAGTTATCAAAGACGCTCAGACGACGGAAAATAGAGGCTTCTTGCGGCAGATAGCCGATGCCACGGCGCGCGCGCGCGTGCAGCGGCAGCAGGCTGATGTCTTCATCGTCAATAATAATGTTGCCGGCATCGCGCGGCACAATACCAACCACCATGTAGAAGGTGGTGGTTTTACCCGCACCGTTCGGGCCAAGCAGGCCCACAATTTCGCCGGAGTTGACGGTCAGACTGACATCTTCTACGACACGGCGGCCTTTGTAAGCCTTCGCGAGATTTTTTGCAGTTAATGTTGCCATAGCGAATTAGTTACTCTTCTTCTGTGCCGGGGCCTGGCCCTTGCCTTTGTCCTGCAGCTGCGACGGAACCAGCACGGTGGTTACGCGTTTGCCTTTCTCGCTGGAGGCCTGCATTTTTTGCTCTTTCACCAGATAGGTAATCTGGTCACCGGTAATATTGCTGTCCAGCTGTTCCAGATAGGCGTTTCCGGTCAGGATGACCAGATCCTTCGCCAGCTCATAGTGCATATGCGAGGCGTGGCCCTTCACCGGCTTGCCGTTGTCCTGCATCTGGTAGAAGGTGGCCGGGTTGCCGTAGCCATCAATGATCTCTTTGCCCTGCTCGCCGCCCGGACGGGTAACGACCACCTTATCGGCATTAATTTTGATGGTGCCCTGCGTCATGACGACGTTACCCGTGAAGGTAACGACGTTACCCTGCATATCGAGAGACTGGGTGTCGGACTCGATATGGATCGGCTGGTCGGTATCGCCCGTTACAGCAAGCGCGGGGAGACTGGCCGCCAGCATCGCGCTGGCGATAATTACTTTAAGGCTGAGTTTGTTTGTTTTGAATTTCATAGGAGGTTCTAACCTTTTCAATCAGCTCGGCGTTCTTGCTGCGTAAGTTCCCGCGCATTCTTAAACCGCTGGAATTAAATGTTGTGCCATACAGTGTGACCAGATCCTGCGACGTCACGTCCTGGGTTACCAGATTGATCTGGGCATTATCCGTCGTAATTTTTCGCAGTTGCGAGTCAGCGGTCAGGGCGTTGACTTCAACGTGACCATACAGATAAAGCATACGATCATTTGTCAGTTTGGCCCGATCTGACTTAATTGACCACGTCGGCACTTTGTCTTTATCGAATGTGGTCATGACAGGTTGGGTAAACCACGAAACGCCGTCATCGGAAAAGTATTCAACATGCTGGGCAATCAGGCGATAGTTCAGCGCACCTTCCGGGCTATAGACCACGGTGTCGCTGTGATCGCTTTTATAGGTTGGATCGTTATTGTTGACCACTTCCGTTTGCGTGTCGTCGCGATCGGCAAGGTTCACGCCAATCAATACCAGTGCGACAAGCGAAAGCAGAATGATAACCCAACGTCTGGTTTTACTCATATCGATTGCCCTTTGGCCTCATCAAGCTTGCCCTGCGCCAGCAGAAGCAGATCGCAGACTTCACGGACGGCACCCCGGCCACCGTTGATGCAGGTAACGTAGTCAGCGCGCGGGATCAGTAGCGGGTGAGCATCAGCAACCGCGATGCTGAGACCGACTTTAGCCATCACCGGCCAGTCAATCAGATCGTCCCCGACGTAGGCCACGTTCTCCGGTGCGATAGCCAGTTTACCCAGTAAATCGTTGAACGCTGCCATCTTATCGGATTGACCCTGGTAAAGATGGGTAATCCCTAAGGTTTCACAGCGGTCTTCTACCAGTTTAGCTTTTCGTCCGGTGATGATAGCAACCTCGATACCCGAAGTGAGCGCACAGCGGATACCGTAGCCGTCGCGAACGTTAAACGCTTTCAGCTCTTCACCATTATTGCCCATGTAAATCAGGCCATCGGAAAGTACGCCATCCACATCCAGAATGAGCAGACGAATGTTTTCCGCCTTTGCCATCATCTGGGTACTGACCGGACCATAACAGGTTGCAAGGGATGCACCCGCATTACTCATTGTCTTATCCTTTATTACACTACGCCAGCGCGCAGCAGATCATGCATATGTACCACACCCAGCAACTGGTCGCCATCGGCAACCATAACGGAGGTGATATGGCGGGACTGCATCAGGTTCAGCACATCCACGGCCAGCGTTCCCGGACGCACGCGGATGCCACCGGGCGTCATCACGTCGGCAATGCCAAGCGTGCGGACATCTACACCCATGTCGAACACGCGACGCAGGTCGCCATCGGTGAAGATCCCCTGAATTTTCATCAGATCGTCGCACACGACCGTCATACCCAGATTCTTGCGGGTGATTTCCAACAGCGCATCACGCAGGGAGGCTTCTTTACTGACGTGAGGGATCTCATCCCCGGTGTGCATAATATCGTTTACCCGCAGCAGCAGCTTGCGCCCCAGCGCGCCGCCCGGGTGGGAAAGCGCGAAATCTTCCGGCGTAAAACCGCGGGCTTCGAGCAGCGCGACGGCAAGGGCATCGCCCATGACCAGCGCGGCAGTTGTGCTGGACGTCGGCGCCAGGCCCAGCGGACAGGCCTCTTTCGGTACTTTAACGCACAGGTGAATATCGGCCGCACGCGCCATGCTACTTTCCGGACGGCTGGTCATGCAAATCAGGGGCACCTGCAGTCGCTTCAGTACGGGGATCAGCGCCAGAATTTCATTGGATTCACCGGAGTTGGACAGCGCAATAACGACATCCTGCGGCGTGACCATCCCCAGATCGCCGTGCGCGGCTTCCCCAGGGTGTACAAAGAAAGACGAGGTTCCGGTGCTGGCAAATGTTGCTGCCATTTTGCGTCCAATGTGGCCGGACTTACCCATTCCCATCACCACGACTTTGCCGGCACAGTAGAACATCTTCTCACATGCCAGACTAAAATCCTGATTAATGTACTGATCTAACTGCGCCAGACCTTCACGTTCAATCTCCAGAACGTCTTTGCCTGCTTTCTGAAAGTCAAAACCCGGCTGCAATTCTATTTGCGACATAATGCGTTTCCGTTTACCCAGAGAGAAGAGGCGAGAGCCAGTACAGCATCGCCATCCATACGATAAATCCACCCGTCAGCAGCGCGCCTGCGCCTTTGCCGATCTGTCGTTGCCGCCGCCAGCAAAGCAGGGCAAATATCACGCTGACCAATAACATCACGCCGTAGTCGCGCGAGAACGCCAGGGGATTAAAAGTCCCTGGCGTAATCAGGGCCGGCAGGCCCATCACAATGGCGATATTGAAAATGTTGGAACCGATGATATTACCAATGGCGATGTCATCTTCCCCTTTACGCGCCCCCGCAATGGCGGTGGCCAGCTCAGGCAGGCTGGTGCCGATAGCAATAACCGTCAGGCCGATCGTCAGCTCGCTCATGGCAAAATAGTTTGCCAGCACCGTCGCGTTATCCACGACCATGCGTGTTGCCATTGGCATGATGATCAGCGCGACGCCAAGCCAGAGCAGGGCGACCGGCAGCGTGCCTTCGCGCGGAAGTTCGGCAACCTGCTCACGCGTCAGGCTGTCCTGACCCTGCTTTTCCGCCTGGCGGGCAATTTTAACACTATACAGCAGCCAGATGACGGCCAGCGCCAGCAGGAAAATGCCGTCGCTGTAGCTCAGTACACCGTCATAAAATACGCACCCTGCCAGCAGGCTTACGACTAACATTAGCGGCAATTCACGGCGCAGAACATCAGAATGCACGCGAAATGGATGGAGAAGTGCCGCAAGGCCTAAAATCAGTAATATATTGACGATGTTAGAGCCAATCGCGGTGCCAATTGCCAGGTCTAACTGACCATGCAGCGACGCCGAGACGGAGACGATGATTTCAGGAAGTGATGTGCCAACGCTGACCACGGTCATCCCGATGACAACAGGCGGTACGCCCATCAGGCGACACAGGATAGATGCAGCAAAGACTAAACGGTCAGCACTGTAGACCACTAACAGTAAACCAATAATTAACAGTGCTGTTGCTAAAAGCATCAAAAGTCCTTTCTTCAGGTATACTTGTCGGTCCATCGCGCGGGAATGGCTGGACTGCATACGGTCTGAGGCGTAACGAATTCCTAATTTTGACTTTATGCGCCGGAAAAGTAAAACAAATGCCAGCTTTCGCTAACCTCAACGGCTAATATTCTGTAAAAATGCTGGGTTAAGGGCTGATTCAGGCTGTACGCCTTAACGTGAGCAGGGTAAGAAAGGAACTATAAATGAGCCAAACGATGGCGAATTTAGTCGATGTCCGCGGTGTGAGTTTTTCACGTGGCAATCGTCTGATATTCGATGATATTTCGTTGACCGTACCGCGTGGCAAAATCACCGCCATCATGGGGCCTTCCGGGATCGGTAAAACGACCCTCCTGCGCCTTATAGGTGGTCAGATCCCACCGGATAGCGGTGAAATCCTCTTCGATGGCGAAAACGTCCCGGAGATGTCGCGCTCGCGCCTGTATACTGTCCGCAAACGTATGAGTATGCTCTTTCAGTCGGGGGCGTTGTTCACCGACATGAACGTCTTTGATAACGTGGCCTATCCGCTGCGCGAGCATACCAGCCTGCCGCCTGAACTGCTGAAAAGCACGGTGATGATGAAGCTTGAAGCTGTGGGGTTGCGCGGGGCCGCGAAGCTGATGCCTTCGGAACTGTCCGGCGGGATGGCGCGCCGCGCCGCGCTGGCGCGAGCCATTGCATTAGAGCCCGATTTAATCATGTTCGACGAACCGTTTGTCGGACAGGATCCCATCACGATGGGCGTGCTGGTAAAGCTCATCTCTGAATTGAACAGCGCGCTCGGCGTCACCTGTATCGTGGTGTCTCACGATGTACCGGAAGTATTGAGCATTGCCGATTACGCCTATATCGTGGCGGACAAAAAGATCGTCGCACACGGTAGCGCTCAGGCGCTGCAGGAAAATTGCGATCCGCGCGTGCGGCAGTTCCTTGACGGTATTGCTGACGGACCCGTACCGTTCCGCTACCCGGCGGGCGACTATCGTGACGATTTACTGGGAATAGGGAGTTAAGCCACTCATGCTGTTAAATGCGTTGGCCGCTCTCGGACACCGTGGCATAAAAACCATCAGGACGTTCGGGCGTGCCGGATTGATGTTATTCAACGCGCTGGTCGGCAAGCCGGAGTTTAGCAAGCACGCCCCTCTGCTGGTGCGTCAGCTTTATAATGTCGGCGTGCTGTCGATGCTCATCATTATTGTTTCCGGTCTGTTTATTGGCATGGTGCTGGGGCTGCAGGGCTACCTCGTCCTGACAACCTACAGTGCGGAAACCAGCCTCGGGATGCTGGTGGCGCTCTCGCTTCTGCGCGAGCTGGGGCCGGTTGTGGCTGCGCTGCTGTTCGCCGGGCGCGCAGGGTCAGCATTAACGGCTGAGATTGGCCTGATGCGTGCCACCGAGCAGCTCTCCAGCATGGAGATGATGGCGGTCGATCCGCTGCGTCGCGTGATCTCGCCGCGTTTCTGGGCGGGGGTGATCTCGCTGCCGCTACTGACTATTCTGTTTGTCGCCGTGGGTATCTGGGGCGGCTCGCTGGTTGGGGTCCACTGGAAAGGCATTGATGCCGGTTTCTTCTGGTCCGCAATGCAGGACGCCATCGATCTGCGCATGGATCTGGTTAACTGTCTGATTAAAAGCGTGGTATTTGCCATTACGGTCACCTGGATTGCATTGTTCAATGGTTACGATGCCATCCCGACGTCGGCGGGCATTAGCCGTGCAACTACACGTACAGTCGTACATTCGTCGCTGGCCGTACTGGGTCTGGATTTTGTGCTCACCGCACTGATGTTTGGGAATTGAGTTCATGCAAACGAGAAAAAATGAAATTTGGGTCGGCGTGTTCCTGCTGCTGGCGCTGCTGGCGGCACTCTTTATCTGCCTGCGAGCGGCAGATATCACCTCAGTACGCACTGAGCCGACGTATCGTATCTATGCCACCTTCGACAACATCGGTGGGTTGAAGGCACGCTCGCCGGTCCGCATTGGCGGTGTGGTGATAGGCCGCGTATCTGACATTACGCTTGATGAAAAAACGTATCTGCCGCGCGTCGCGATGGATATCGAAGAACGTTACAACCATATTCCGGACACCAGTTCCCTTTCTATCCGTACTTCCGGCCTGCTGGGCGAACAATATCTGGCACTTAACGTGGGCTTTGAAGACCCCGAGCTGGGAACGACTATCCTTAAAGACGGTAGCGTTATCCAGGATACGAAGTCCGCGATGGTGCTGGAGGATATGATTGGTCAGTTCCTTTACAACAGTAAAGGGGATGATAAAAAGTCTGACGATGCCCCTGCGCAGAGTGAAGACCATACCAACGTTGCGCCGACCCCTGGTGCTGCGAATTAATTCAGGAGAAGTCATTCATGTTTAAACGACTGTTAATGGTTGCCATGCTGGTCATTGCCCCTCTCACTGCGGCACATGCTGCGGATCAGAGCAACCCGTACAAACTGATGGACGAAGCTGCGAAGAAAACCTTCGACCGTCTCAAAAACGAACAGCCAAAAATTCGCGCGAATCCTGATTATCTGCGTGACGTGGTTGACCAGGAACTGCTGCCGTATGTGCAGATCAAATATGCGGGAGCGCTGGTGCTGGGGCGTTATTACAAAGATGCGACGCCTGCGCAGCGTGAAGCCTACTTTGCTGCATTCCGTGAATACCTGAAACAGGCCTACGGCCAGGCGCTGGCGATGTACCACGGTCAGACTTATCAGATTGCGCCAGAGCAGCCGCTGGGCGATGCCACCATCATTCCTATCCGCGTGACGATCAACGATCCTAACGGCCGTCCGCCGGTGCGTCTGGATTTCCAGTGGCGTAAAAATAGCCAGACCGGCCACTGGCAGGCGTATGACATGATCGCCGAAGGGGTGAGCATGATCACCACTAAACAGAACGAGTGGAGCGACCTGCTGCGCACCAAGGGCATTGATGGCCTGACCGCACAGCTGCAGTCTATTTCTCGTCAGAAAATTACTCTGGACGAGAAGAAGTAATGTCGCAGCAACTCCGCTGGTCACGTGAAGGTGAGACGTTAAAGCTGTCCGGTGAGCTGGACCAGGATCTGCTGAACCCGCTGTGGGACAAACGTCATGAAGCGATGCAGGGCGTGACGCTTATCGACTTAACCGACGTCACGCGGGTGGATACGGCAGGCGTTGCGCTGCTTGCCCATCTGGTTGCCGTGGGGAAAAAGCAGGGAACAAGCGTCATGCTTCATGGCGCGAGCGATAATGTCGTTACCCTTGCGCAACTCTACAATCTGCCTCAGGACGTACTGCCTCGTTAATATTTTCAGTGCGTTACTTCCGAAAGCCCTGACAGTTTCATCGTCGGGGCTTTTTGCTTGTTTAAGACGACGCCACTTTGCTCTAAGATGTTGGGCTTGTTTTCACTATCAGATGATTAAGAGCCCATGGAAAATCATGAAATCCAGACAGTGCTGATGAATGCACTCTCCCTTCAGGAAGCCCACGTCACTGGCGATGGCAGTCACTTCCAGGTTATTGCTGTGGGTGAGATGTTCGACGGTATGAGCCGTGTGAAGAAGCAGCAGGCTGTGTACGCGCCGCTGATGGAATATATTGCGGATAACCGCATCCACGCCCTGTCGATTAAAGCGTTCACCCCGCAAGAGTGGGCACGCGATCGCAAACTAAACGGTTTTTGAGCTGAGGGCTACAGGCCCGCAGCACGGTTGAATTTATAAGAGAGCACATAATGGATAAATTTCGTGTACAGGGGCCAACGCGTCTCCAGGGCGAAGTCACAATTTCTGGCGCGAAAAACGCCGCGCTGCCAATCCTCTTTGCTGCGCTGCTCGCGGAAGAGCCGGTAGAAATTCAGAACGTACCGAAGCTGAAAGATATCGACACCACCATGAAGTTGCTCACCCAACTGGGCACTAAAGTTGAGCGCAACGGTTCCGTCTGGATTGACGCCAGCAACGTGAACAACTTCTCTGCGCCTTACGATCTGGTGAAAACCATGCGTGCTTCTATCTGGGCGCTTGGCCCGCTGGTGGCGCGTTTCGGTCAGGGTCAGGTTTCTCTGCCGGGCGGCTGCGCTATCGGCGCGCGTCCGGTTGACCTGCATATCTTTGGCCTGGAGAAACTGGGTGCAGAGATCAAGCTGGAAGAAGGTTACGTTAAGGCCTCCGTCAATGGCCGTCTGAAAGGCGCGCACATTGTCATGGACAAAGTGAGCGTTGGCGCTACTGTCACCATTATGTCTGCAGCGACGCTGGCAGAAGGTAGCACCATCATCGAAAACGCCGCGCGTGAACCGGAGATCGTGGATACCGCCAACTTCCTCGTGGCGCTGGGCGCGAAGATCTCCGGCCAGGGTACTGACCGCATCACCATCGAAGGCGTTGAGCGTCTGGGTGGTGGTGTGTATCGCGTACTGCCGGACCGTATCGAAACCGGCACCTTCCTGGTCGCTGCGGCGATCTCTGGCGGTAAGATTGTATGTCGCAACGCGCAGCCAGATACCCTGGATGCGGTGCTGGCGAAACTGCGTGAAGCGGGTGCCGATGTTGAAAACGGTGAAGACTGGATCAGCCTCGATATGCACGGCAAGCGTCCGAAAGCGGTAACCGTGCGTACGGCACCGCATCCGGCATTCCCGACCGATATGCAGGCACAGTTCACCCTGCTGAACCTGGTGGCGGAAGGTACCGGTGTGATCACCGAGACGATTTTCGAGAACCGCTTCATGCACGTACCGGAACTGATCCGTATGGGCGCACATGCTGAGATCGAAAGTAACACCGTGATTTGCCACGGTGTTGAGAAACTGTCCGGTGCTCAGGTAATGGCAACGGATCTGCGTGCGTCTGCAAGCCTGGTGCTGGCGGGCTGTATCGCGGAAGGCACGACGGTGGTGGATCGTATCTACCACATCGATCGTGGTTACGAGCGTATTGAAGACAAACTGCGCGCGCTGGGTGCCAATATCGAGCGTGTGAAGGGCTAGTAATCGTTCCGGCAGCCCCCTGCCAGAAATGACCGGGGGGTTGCTATTCCTGTCACAAAAACCGTTATTCCTGCGGTTCTGTTTTTACTTTTCTCTGGCGCATCATGCGCGTTCTGTCGATAAATTCATGAGTAACTGGATCGTGATAGCGTGAAGGCCAGATCACCCACGGGTGCGTTTCCAGCGCCGTCGCGATAATTAATTCTCCCTTTGGCCAGGGGCGGGTCAGGGCGTTGGCCAGGGTGGAAGAACTCAGACCATGGCGGCGGGACTCTGCTGCAAGTGACGTACCTCTTTTGCGCAGTGCCGCAATGATATCTGCCGTATGCCAGTCGATAAATTTCGTATCCATAACGCTGTCCTTAAGTTCGGATTCACCTACGCCGTTTCTTCTGAAACGACTGGCTTACTATACCCATTTCACATTCGTGTTCTAAAAAGTTCGCGTTACTTGAAGGGATATTCAGAATAAGGCATGGCTTTATTCATGCGGGCTCTAACCCGATGAATTTACATGAATACGGAATTTATTGGTGCGTTTTTGAACCTCCCCGCGATGGGAACGGGGAGGTGGGGCAAGATTAACGGTCGCGCTGAACAGCGATGTGGGCAAGACCGATCAGCGCATCGCGCCATGGGCTGTCTGGAATAACCTGGAGAGCTTCGATGGCTTTGTCAGCCTCTTCTTCAGCACGCTGACGGGTCCATTCCAGTGAGCCGCAGATGGCCATGGTTTCCAGTACAGGTTCCAGAAGATGGCGACCATTTCCCTGTTCGATCGCCTCACGGATCATTTTCGCCTGGTCGGCTGTTCCGTTGCGCATCGCGTGAAGGAGCGGCAGGGTCGGTTTGCCTTCGTTCAGGTCATCGCCAACGTTTTTGCCGAGCGTTTCGCCGTCCGCGCTGTAGTCCAGCAAATCATCAATCAGCTGGAAGGCCGTGCCCAGATAGCGTCCATAGTCCTGCAATCCTTTTTCCTGCGCCTCGGAACAGCCAGCCAGAATGCCCGAGCACTGGGCGGCAGCTTCAAACAGGCGCGCTGTTTTGCTGTAGATAACGCGCATGTAGTTTTCTTCGGTGATATCCGGGTCATTGACGTTCATCAGCTGCAGCACTTCGCCTTCAGCGATGACGTTGACGGCTTCTGACATCACCTCCAGCACTTTCAGAGAGCCGAGGCTGGTCATCATCTGGAAGGCGCGGGTATAGATAAAGTCCCCGACCAGAACGCTGGCGGCGTTCCCGAAGGCTGCGTTTGCCGTGGCTTTGCCACGACGCATATCGGATTCATCCACAACATCGTCATGCAGAAGCGTCGCGGTGTGAATAAATTCGATCAGCGCGGCGATCGTCACGTGGGCATTTCCCTGATAGCCAACGGCTCTGGCAGCCAGAATGGCAATCATCGGGCGAATGCGTTTACCGCCGCCGCTGACAATGTAATAGCCCAACTGATTGATCAGCTGAACGTCAGAGTTGAGTTGCTCCAGGATTGCTGCATTTACACCCGCCATATCTTGCGCGGTTAACTCGTTGATTTTTTCTAAATTCATCGCAAAAGCCGGGCTTTTTATCCTGTTGATCCCATCTTCAATGGGGTAACGAAGGGTTTCGGTTTATCAATAGTAGTGCTGATTGTACTGAAAAAACGGCTCAGATAAACGTTACCGTACGTGTTGTGTTTTTTTTCTTCATGTATTGACGGTAGCACTTGTCAAAGGCTCGCGTTTTGCGTAATATTCGCGCCCTATTGTGAATATTTATAGCGCACTCTGATTCATACGAGGACGTGCGCGGAAGCGGAGTTTATATGTACGCGGTTTTCCAAAGTGGTGGTAAACAACACCGAGTAAGCGAAGGTCAGACCGTTCGCCTGGAAAAGCTGGACATCGCAACTGGCGAATCTGTTGAGTTCGCAGAAGTTCTGATGATCGCAAACGGTGAAGAAGTCAAAATCGGCGTTCCTTTCGTTGATGGCGGCGTTATCAAAGCTGAAGTTGTTGCACACGGTCGTGGCGAGAAAGTTAAAATCGTTAAGTTTCGTCGTCGTAAACACTACCGTAAGCAGCAGGGCCACCGTCAGTGGTTCACTGATGTGAAAATTACTGGCATCAGCGCCTAAGACCTGAGGAGAGATTTAAATGGCACATAAAAAGGCTGGCGGCTCCACACGTAACGGTCGCGATTCAGAAGCTAAACGCCTTGGCGTTAAGCGTTTCGGTGGCGAATCCGTTCTGGCGGGTAGCATCATCGTTCGTCAACGTGGTACCAAATTCCACGCTGGCAACAACGTAGGTTGCGGTCGTGACCACACTCTGTTTGCTAAAGCAGACGGTAAAGTGAAATTTGAAGTTAAAGGCCCGAACAACCGTAAATACATCAGCATCGTTGCTGAGTAAGGTTTTCTCGGTCCGGTAACGGATTAAAGCCCCGCAACGTGTTGCGGGGCTTTTTACATTGGAAACCCGGAAAATTTTCTGTAGGGAAAACGGGCATGAAGCAGCAGGCCGGCATTGGTATTCTTTTGGCGCTCACGACCGCAATGTGCTGGGGTGCGCTGCCAATTGCAATGAAGCAGGTACTGGAAGTGATGGAGCCGCCTACGGTGGTCTTTTATCGCTTTCTGATGGCAAGCATCGGTCTCGGGACCATCCTTGCAATTAAAGGTAAGCTTCCACCGTTGCGACTCTTCCGTAAACCTCGCTGGCTGGTGTTACTGGCCATTGCGACGGGCGGTCTGTTCGGTAACTTCATCCTGTTCAGCTCTTCCCTGCAGTATTTAAGCCCTACGGCGTCTCAGGTGATTGGCCAGCTTTCACCCGTGGGTATGATGGTTGCCAGCGTGTTCATCCTCAAAGAGAAGATGCGCGGGACGCAGATTATCGGGGCAACCATGCTGCTTTTTGGTCTGGTGATGTTTTTCAACACCAGCCTGATCGAGATTTTTACCCGGCTTACGGACTACACCTGGGGCGTGATCTTCGGCGTGGGAGCAGCAACGGTCTGGGTGAGCTATGGCGTCGCGCAAAAGGTGTTATTGCGTCGCCTTGCTTCACAGCAGATCCTTTTTTTGCTGTACACTTTGTGTACAGTGGCATTATTGCCGTTAGCGAAGCCGGGCGTCATTGCCCAACTGAGCGACTGGCAACTGGCGTGCCTCATTTTTTGTGGGCTTAACACGCTGGTCGGTTATGGCGCGCTGGCGGAAGCGATGGCGCGCTGGCAGGCAGCACAGGTTAGCGCGTTGATCACGCTTACCCCGCTGTTTACGCTGTTATTTTCAGATTTGTTATCAATGGCCTGGCCCGATGTCTTCGTCAGACCGATGCTCAACCTGTTGGGCTATCTCGGTGCGTTTGTCGTGGTTGCGGGCGCGATGTATTCCGCCATTGGTCATCGTCTTTGGGGACGTTGGCGCAAAAATGAAGCGGTCGTAGTAGTCCCCCGCTCAGGCGAATGAGTTACGGAGAGTAAAATGAAGTTTGTTGATGAAGCGACGATTCTGGTCGTGGCAGGTGATGGCGGTAACGGTTGTGTAAGCTTCCGCCGTGAAAAATATATTCCTCGTGGCGGCCCTGACGGCGGTGACGGTGGCGATGGTGGTGACGTGTGGCTGGAGGCGGATGAAAACCTCAACACGCTGATCGACTACCGCTTCGAAAAATCCTTCCGCGCTGAACGCGGCCAGAACGGCCAGAGCCGTGACTGTACCGGTAAACGCGGTAAAGACGTTACCATTAAGGTTCCGGTCGGTACGCGCGTTATCGATCAGGGCACCGGTGAAACCATGGGTGATATGACCAAGCATGGTCAGCGCCTGATGGTCGCAAAAGGCGGCTGGCACGGTCTGGGCAACAGCCGTTTCAAATCTTCCGTTAACCGTACCCCGCGCCAGAAAACGATGGGTACACCGGGCGATAAGCGCGATCTGCAGCTGGAGCTGATGCTTCTGGCAGACGTGGGCATGCTGGGTATGCCAAACGCCGGTAAATCGACGTTTATTCGTGCTGTCTCTGCGGCGAAACCAAAAGTGGCGGACTATCCGTTTACCACGCTGGTGCCAAGCCTCGGCGTTGTCCGTATGGATAACGAAAAGAGCTTCGTCGTGGCTGATATCCCTGGCCTGATCGAAGGCGCTGCGGAAGGGGCTGGCCTGGGTATTCGCTTCCTGAAGCACCTTGAGCGCTGCCGCGTCCTGCTGCACCTCATTGATATCGATCCAATCGACGGTTCCGATCCGGTTGAGAACGCCCGCATTATCATCGGCGAGCTGGAAAAATACAGCGAAAAACTGGCGAGTAAACCACGCTGGCTGGTCTTCAACAAGATCGACCTGATGGACAAAGCGGAAGCCGAAGCGAAAGCCAAAGCGATTGCTGAAGCGATGGGCTGGGAAGATAAATACTACCTTATCTCCGCGGCAAGCCAGGTTGGCGTGAAAGATCTCTGCTGGGATGTGATGACCTTCATCATCGAGAACCCGGTCGTTCAGGCTGAAGAAGCGAAACAGCCAGAAAAAGTCGAATTCATGTGGGATGACTACCACCGCCAGCAGCTCGAAGAGCTGGAAGCGGAAGAGGAAGACGACTGGGACGATGACTGGGATGAAGATGACGAAGAAGGCGTCGAGTTCATCTACAAGCACTAATATCTGTCCGAAGCCCCCATCAGGGGGCTTTTTTCATTCCAGCGTTGAGGGCAGCCAGCAGCTTGCTATCAGGCCGCCTTCAGCGCCATTCTCCAGCATCAGCTTACCGTGATGAAGCTGCAGAATGCGCTGTACGATACTCAGGCCCAGGCCGCTGCCGCCGTAACGCTGATCGAGGCGACGGAACGGCTCCGTGATCGACTGTCGGTGCGCTTCGTCAATGCCAGGCCCCTGATCGATAACGCTGAGCTGCGTACCGCCTTCGACCTCGGTAAGCGTTACGGTAATCGTGGTGCCTGTTGGGCTGTAACGCCCGGCATTCTCCAGCAGGTTGCGCAGCATCAGCCGCAGCAGTACCGCGTCTCCCTGTACCGTGAGCGCACTTTTGTCCGGCCATATCACCGTATGCGCTTTGGCTTCATGCTCAAGACCAAGAGGCGTGATGATCGTGTCCGTCCAGTTGATGGTTTCATAGTGGCCGCTCGCCATCGCCTGGCCGGCACGGGCCAGCATCAGCAGTTGCTCAACGGTGTGCATCAGCTGGTCGATACGGCTGATTAACGCCGTGGCCTGCGGGGAGCCTGACTGCGCCATCAGCTCCAGATGAAGTCTGATTCCGGCAAGGGGCGTTCGCAGTTCGTGGGCGGCGTCCGCCGTGAAGAGACGCTCCTGCTGGATGGTACTGTCCAGCCTGGCGAGCAGCTGATTGAGCGAGGTGGTCACGGCGCCGATTTCTTCCATGTCGGAATACATAGGAAGCGGGGTTAAGTTATCCGCCGAACGGTTAGCCAGGCTCACGCGCAGTTTGTTCAGCGGCCGGGTTATCCAGGTGACCGCCCAGAACGAGAAAAACAGCGTAAAGCCAACCATCACCAGAGAAGGAACCAGCAGCGAGGCAATCGCTTCGCGGATCTCTTTCTCGACGTGGTTGTTGCGTGATTTTGCCGACAGCGTTTCGTTCACCAGAAAGCCAATCTGCTCCCGGCTTTCGTGCCACAACCAAATGACGCTTATCAGCTGGAAAAATAACAGAATGACCGCCAGCAACACCATTAATCGCCGACGCATGCTGTTCATTTCTGGCTCTCCAGACGGTAGCCAACGCCGCGGACGGTTTTAATCCGGTCTTTGCCGAGCTTACGCCGCAGGTTATGGATGTGGACTTCGAGGGTATTTGACCCCGGATCGTCCTGCCAGGAGTAGATATCCTGCTGAAGGGTTTCTCTGTGTACCGTTTGTCCGCTTCGCATGATCAAACGCGTGAGCAAGGCGAACTCTTTTGGTGTGACTTCAACGGGCTGGGACTGGCGCAGGACCTGCTGGGTTTGCAGATTCAGGGTAATGTCCCCGTCGGTTAGTAAGTTATCACTATGGCCCTGATAACGGCGTATTAACGCTCGCACCCGAGCCTGAAGTTCTGCGAGCGCAAAGGGCTTCACCAGATAATCATCGGCACCAGCATCAAGGCCGGTAATACGATCTTCAATGGCGTCGCGTGCGGTCAGGATCAACACCGGATTGGCGATGCCGCGGCGACGCCACTGGGTAAGCAGCGTCGCGCCGTCTTTGTCCGGCAAACCTAAATCAAGGATCACCAGGCTGTATTCGCCGCTCTGGATCAGGGCATCCGCCTCTGCCGCGGTGCCAGCACAGTCCAGGGCATAGCCTTCATTGGCCAGCCCCAGCGCCAGTCCTTCCTGTAATAACAGATCGTCTTCAACTATAAGGAGTTTCATCTCTGTTTGTTCGGTCCAGTATCCTTGCGATGTCATGATTATGGCAGAAAGCGGTGCACAGGCGCACGCACGATTTTGCATCATTAATCTTAATTAAATCCTAATTAAATTTAATTGAATAGTGGGGGCATAGGCCGCCAGATATAATGTTAGTCTTTTTCTGACACAGTTGTTGTCATTGACGTGCTGCGATAAACGAGTAAAAGAATGGAATCTCTTTATTTATTAATGCTTTCGATCGTTTGTATTATTGTTGCAACTTATATTTATCGGTATAAAGCTCAACAAAATGCTTACATTTCAGTACTCATTTTTGTATCGACTGTTGGCGCCGTTTTTCTCGATGGTTTTTGGACTGTTTGCCAGTATTTTACCGGTGATGGGGTCAATGAATCTGTTCTTTACACGTTAACGACAACGATGGAGGGCGGAGAAATAAATGATTACATTTGGCCATCCATATTAGCAGTATTACTCTGTGTTGCGGTTGTTGTTGTTATTCATAAGGTATTATTCAGTGGCGGTGCAGGTAATAAAGAAAACTGGATTTATGCGGTGTTATCCACCTTTTGTAGTGTTCTGGCATTGCTTGTTTCACCTGCTTTTTCGCAACTTAGCGGCACGATGATGTTATCAGAAGCAGTGGATGGTTCAGATTTTAATGAATATTATATTAATGAGCCCAGTAAAATTGAACAGCCTAAGTTCAATTTGGTTTACATCTATGCTGAAAGTCTGGAACGTACTTATTTCGATGAAAAAGTCTTTCCGGGTTTGTTACCAGATTTAAAGAAATTAAAAGAGAAAAGCGTCGATTTTTCTAATACTTTCCAGATGCCAGCCACTGATTTTACCATCGCGGGTATAGTTGCTTCGCAATGCGGGTTACCATTATTCAAACCCACAGCGTTTAATGGTGAAAATACGGTTGGAACATTCTACCCGGAGAGCCATTGCCTGGGAGATATACTGAGTGCATCAGGCTACGACACCTATTTTTATCAAGGTGCAAATCTTCATTTTGCTGACAAAGATGCTTTTTTTAAAATGCATGGCATAAAGCATACATGGGGGTTAACGGAATCTGGCTTGCAGGATAATTTTGAACTACAGAATAACTGGGGTCTCTATGATAACGTGGTGCTGGACAAAGCCTGGGAAAAATTTAACGAGCTTTCCGCTTCCGGACAGCGTTTCGCCCTGTTTACACTAACGGTCGATACACATCCACCGAGGGGGTATATCTCCCCCGGATGTCGTCAGAAAAATTACACCATTGATGGCCGTTCTGTTGAAGCATTAAGCGCCGTGCTTTGCAGCCAGGAAGACATCTCGCGATTTGTACAAAAGATTCAGTCATCCCCCTGGGCCAAAAATACGCTGATTGTTTTCTCATCGGATCATTTGGCCATGCCCAGTACAGCGGTTTCTGTTGATTACCTCAACAAAATGGAGCGTCGGGATCTGTTTTTCATCCTCGGGCCGCAGGTGAAGCCTGGCCTGGAATCGCAGCCAAGAAGTACTCTTGATAATGGGGCAACTGTGCTGGACCTGCTGGGTGGCGAAAAGAAAATAGGCCTGGGGCGGAGTTCGGTCAGCGAAAAATCGCTCTCGGAAAGTGTGCCTGATTTCAAAAATAAACTGTATGCATGGGCTGACAGCATACGTGGACTTTGGGGAATGCCAGACCACATCGACGATTTTACGATCAATACACAGAAAAAAGAAATTACGTTTAGCGGTCATACCTTTAGCTTGCCAATCCTGATCGACATTAAATCTGATCAAGTGCTGCCCGTTATTGATGATGGCAGTAGAAATATCTCGTTGAGGCAATCACTGGCATTTTTACCCGAAGGCGAGCGGTTTGTCTGGATCGATAAATGTTTTCGTCCTGCAACTATTTGGCGGAACGAGTTCGTGCTTTCTGAAACCTGGTGCGTTACACAGGGTAAGGCCGGAGGAAAGATTACGGTCGATAAAGTAGGCAGTGATGTATATCAAGGCAAGGTAAGCATTGATGATAGCCCAACAGATACTGCACGCTATCAACGTGAGCAGGGGCAAATGAAAATGAGTCCCGATGACATTCGTTATGTCGGGAATACATTCAAATTTGCCTTAGACGGAAGACCTATGTTTATCGAAAATATGATGGGCATCGGTCGCCAGGAATCCTGGGGGCGTTGGTCAGATGCGTTGACCTCTCCTTCAGTCATGCTGCTCTATAAGTCACCGTTCCCACGCGAATTTAATGTTGAGATTGAAGCGAAAGCCTATGGCAAAAATATCAATGCCCCCGTTGCCATAACAATTGGCGAACAGACGCAGTATGTACGTTTTGGTGAGAAGGCGACCAGGATTACCCTTCATTACACAGGGGATCTCTATTCCCGTTTGCTGACAATTACCCCACCTGAGCCCACGCTTAGCCGAGAGGGAAGCATATTAGGGCAAAGCTTTACTTCCCCGGTGCGAAAGATAGGTATTGGACTGATTGAAGTGAAGATTACGCCAGTGATTCAGACCACCGACAGGAAGTAACGGTGAGGGATGGCCTGCAATCCACTGCAGGCCAACACGAACATCAATTGTTCTGGTAAATATCTTTATAAAGCCTGCTCTCGAAGCGAACCAGTGGAATACGACGGTTGCGCTGGTCGGTCGGTTCGACGGCATAGCCGGAAAGATACTGCACGAATGCCATGCGCTGTCCGCTGGCGGTCGTGATGAAGCCTGCAAGGTTATACACCCCCTGCAGCGAACCTGTTTTAGCGGATACTTTGCCATCCACACCCGCAGCGTGAAGCCCGGCGCGATACTGCAGCGAACCGTCGTGTCCGGCCAGCGGCAGCATTGAGATAAAGTTTAGCTCAGTGTCATGCTGTGCAATGTACTGAAGCACCTGCATCATGGTGGCCGGGGCAATCAAGTTATGGCGCGATAATCCGGAACCATCGACGGCGATAGTGTTACCCAGATCGATCCCTGCCTGCTGGCGCAGGATCTGACGAACAGCGTCTGAGCCCGCGCGCCAGGTTCCCGGCACGCCGAAGCGCGCGTGACCAATCATGCGGAATACGGTGTCGGCAATCATGTTGTCAGACTTTTTCAGCATAATCCGCAATAAATCATGCAGCGGCGGTGACTGTTTGCTGGCAATGACCGTGCCCGGCTGGTTGACCTGCGTCTGGCGTAGCAGCGTGCCGGAGTAGGTTATTCCTGCCTGCTTCAGTTCATCCTTGAGAATCGCACCCGCATAGCCTGCGCCATCCTGAATCGCGAAGGCCAGCGGCAGCGGATCGGCGCGCTGCGTCAGGCAGCCGGTGAGGGTGTAGCGGTTAAGATCGCCAGGCACCACGTCCAGTTCGCAGTACTGGGCATCCGGGGAGCCTTTAGCCAGCGTACGCACCTGGCTAAACATGGTCACCGGATAGTAAGATGCCACGCGAATAAACGCTAAATCATCCGGTTTTGGCGCGCTGTAAAGGGAAATCGAGAAGCAGTTGCGGTCAACAATCGCGGCCGCAGGCGGGGCGCTAAAGCACTGCGTCATGTCGTTCCACGGCCAGCCTGGGGCTTTATCGTGGCTGGCAAAAATGGAGGTATCGATCAGCACGTTGCCATCGATTTTTGTCACGCCGGATTTTTTTAACACCGCCACCATGTTGCGGATATCCTGGCGCTTAAAGGTGGGATCGCCACCGAAACGGGCGATAAGATCGCCTTTCAGTTCGCCTCCCTCGACATTACCTTTGGTTTCAAGCGTGGTGGTAAAACGGAAGTCAGGCCCGAGCTGAAGCAGGGCGGCGAGGGCTGTGATCACCTTCTGGGTACTGGCAGGCAGCGCCATCTGTTGACTGTGATAGTCAATCTCGGGAGCCTGTGCGCCAACCTTCTGCACCATCAGGGCAAGGTTCGCGCCTGCGGGGAGCTGATTAATGTATTCATCAACATTCGCGGCCTGGGCGGTGAACGTTATACTGGTAGTCAATCCGATGATAAAACTGGAAAATCGCATAATCTCGCGCTAACAACCCGAAAACAAACCGTCATACTACGGTGCATAGCACTGCAAAGTAAACGATGACCCATAGTGAACTTCGCGGTAAAATGCGTATCAAATTGAAAAATTGCTGCTGACCTGGGGCGTCGCTCCCGGGTCGGTTTTCTTTTTGCTTCTTGCCCGCTTAGGGGGGCAGGAGCAGGGAACACTGCTCCCAACAGGAATGTTTAAGAGGTATAACAAATGCAAGCTATTCCGATGACCTTACGTGGTGCCGAAAAACTGCGCGAAGAGCTGGATTTCCTGAAATCCGTGCGTCGCCCTGAAATCATCGCCGCTATCGCGGAAGCCCGTGAGCATGGCGACCTGAAAGAGAATGCTGAATACCATGCGGCGCGCGAGCAGCAGGGTTTCTGTGAAGGGCGTATTAAGGATATCGAGGCGAAACTGTCTAACGCGCAGGTTATCGATATCACCAAAATGCCTAACAATGGCCGCGTGATTTTTGGTTCTACCGTCAGCGTTCTGAACCTGGACAACGACGAAGAGCAGACCTATCGCATCGTGGGCGATGATGAAGCCGACTTCAAACAGAACCTGATTTCGGTGAACTCACCAATTGCTCGCGGCCTGATTGGCAAAGAGCAGGACGATGTTGTCACCATCCGCACCCCTGGCGGCGAAGTGGAATACGAAATTATTAAGGTTGAATACCTGTAATTCGCTTCTCTACTAAGATGTTGATACATTGTAAAGAAAAGAAAAAGGCCGCGTAGCGGCCTTTTATCAACTCAAGGAGCATGGCATTTTGCTCGCCTGCTGAAAGAAATCCCTCGTTTCACACAGAAAATGTGATTGATTCAGGATATCCTTAGCGTGGCAGCGAGATTTTACGCTCTTTAGATGGGCGATAGAGCACCAGCGTTTTACCGATGACCTGTACATTACAGGCGCCGGTTTCGCGCACGATGGCTTCCACGATCAGGTTTTTAGTGTCTCTGTCTTCAGAGGCGATTTTCACCTTGATCAGCTCGTGGTGTTCCAGCGCTTGTTCAATCTCGGCAAGCACCCCTTCGGTCAAACCATTGTTGCCAAGCATCACTACAGGCTTGAGCGGATGTGCCAGACCTTTAAGGTGCTGTTTTTGTTTAGTACTCAGATTCATCGTATATTTTTGCTTACGTTGGGATTGAAAACGGTTCATTCTACCGCCATCTCCCTTATATCGCCAAATAGCTGCGTAGAAATTTACGTCACAGGCAAGCAACGATGAACCAGGACGGAAATGTTAAATGACAGGTAAAAAGCGTTCTGCCAGTTCCAGCCGCTGGCTTCAGGAACACTTTAGCGATAAATATGTTCAACAGGCACAGAAAAAGGGGTTACGTTCCCGTGCCTGGTTTAAACTTGATGAAATACAGCAAAGTGACAAACTTTTTAAGCCGGGGATGACGGTTGTTGACCTCGGTGCGGCACCGGGCGGATGGTCCCAGTATGCGGTAACGCAGATCGGCGGAACGGGCCGTATCATCGCGTGCGATCTTTTACCAATGGATCCCATCGTCGGTGTCGACTTCCTTCAGGGCGACTTTCGTGATGAATTAGTGCTGAAAGCGTTACTTGATCGTGTTGGTGACAGTAAGGTCCAGGTTGTCATGTCGGATATGGCACCAAATATGTGCGGAACACCGGCGGTGGATATCCCCCGCGCCATGTATCTGGTGGAGCTAGCGTTAGAAATGTGTCGTGATGTACTAGCGCCTGGTGGTAGTTTTGTTGTGAAGGTGTTTCAGGGCGAAGGTTTCGAGGAGTATCTTAAGGAAATTCGCTCCCTGTTTGCGAAGGTTAAAGTTCGTAAGCCGGACTCTTCCCGGGCCCGTTCCCGAGAAGTGTATATTGTAGCGACCGGGCGAAAATGATAACCGGTAGATTTCAGGCGAAAGTTTGAATGAAACTGGATATAGAGTATCCTGACGCTGTTTTTAACACAGTTGTAATATGAGGTTAATCCCTTGAGTGACATGGCGAAAAACCTAATACTCTGGCTGGTCATTGCCGTTGTGCTGATGTCAGTATTCCAGAGCTTTGGGCCCAGCGAGTCGAATGGCCGCAAGGTGGATTATTCTACCTTCCTGCAAGAGGTCAATCAGGACCAGGTTCGCGAAGCGCGTATCAACGGACGTGAGATCAACGTTACCAAGAAAGATAGTAACCGTTACACGACTTACATCCCGGTGAACGATCCTAAGCTGCTTGATAACCTTCTGACCAAAAACGTCAAAGTGGTAGGCGAGCCGCCAGAAGAACCAAGCCTGCTGGCTTCTATCTTCATTTCCTGGTTCCCGATGCTGCTTCTTATCGGCGTCTGGATCTTCTTTATGCGCCAGATGCAGGGCGGCGGTGGCAAAGGTGCCATGTCGTTCGGTAAGAGCAAGGCGCGTATGCTGACGGAAGACCAGATCAAGACCACGTTTGCTGACGTCGCCGGTTGTGACGAAGCGAAAGAAGAGGTGGGTGAGCTGGTTGAATACCTGCGTGAGCCGAGCCGTTTCCAGAAACTGGGCGGCAAGATCCCGAAAGGCGTTCTGATGGTCGGCCCTCCGGGTACCGGTAAAACCCTGCTGGCGAAAGCCATCGCGGGTGAAGCGAAGGTGCCGTTCTTTACTATTTCAGGTTCTGACTTCGTGGAAATGTTCGTGGGTGTCGGTGCATCTCGTGTGCGTGACATGTTCGAGCAGGCCAAGAAGGCAGCACCGTGCATCATCTTCATCGATGAAATCGACGCCGTAGGCCGCCAGCGTGGCGCAGGCCTGGGCGGTGGTCACGATGAGCGTGAGCAGACCCTGAACCAGATGCTGGTTGAGATGGACGGCTTCGAAGGTAACGAAGGTATTATCGTTATCGCGGCAACTAACCGTCCGGACGTACTTGACCCCGCGCTGCTGCGTCCAGGCCGTTTCGACCGTCAGGTTGTGGTCGGTCTGCCGGATGTTCGCGGTCGTGAACAGATTCTGAAAGTCCATATGCGTCGCGTACCGCTGGCGCCAGATATCGACGCGGCAATCATTGCGCGTGGTACCCCTGGCTTCTCCGGTGCGGACCTGGCTAACCTGGTCAACGAAGCTGCACTGTTTGCCGCACGCGGTAACAAGCGCGTGGTCTCCATGGTGGAGTTCGAGAAAGCGAAAGACAAAATCATGATGGGTGCGGAACGTCGCTCCATGGTGATGACGGAAGCGCAGAAAGAGTCCACCGCGTACCACGAAGCGGGCCATGCGATTATCGGTCGCCTGGTGCCGGAACACGATCCGGTGCACAAAGTGACGATTATTCCACGCGGCCGTGCGCTGGGTGTGACCTTCTTCCTGCCTGAAGGCGACGCGATCAGCGCCAGCCGTCAGAAGCTGGAAAGCCAGATTTCGACCCTGTACGGCGGTCGTCTGGCAGAAGAGATCATCTACGGGCCAGAACACGTGTCTACCGGTGCGTCGAACGATATTAAAGTGGCGACAAACCTGGCGCGTAACATGGTGACTCAGTGGGGCTTCTCCGACAAACTCGGTCCGCTGCTTTATGCAGAGGAAGAGGGCGAAGTATTCCTGGGCCGCTCTGTGGCGAAAGCGAAACATATGTCCGATGAGACGGCACGTATCATCGACCAGGAAGTGAAAGCGCTGATTGAACGTAACTACGGTCGCGCGCGTCAGATCCTGAACGACAATATGGACATCCTGCATTCGATGAAAGATGCGCTCATGAAATATGAGACCATTGATGCACCTCAGATTGACGACCTGATGGCTCGCCGCGAAGTGCGTCCGCCAGCAGGCTGGGAAGACCCAGGTGCTTCCAACAATTCTGACAATAATGGCACCCCGCGTGCGCCGCGTCCGGTCGATGAACCGCGTACGCCAAACCCGGGCAACACCATGTCAGAACAGTTGGGCGACAAGTAAGTCACTGCTGTTGAAGCGTTTGTCTGTACCTCAAACCCTGGAGCTTGCTCCGGGGTTTTTCTTTTCCGTTAAACCATACTAAAACCAGGGATTTAACCATGAAACTCTTCGCCCAGGACTCGCATCTCGATCTTTCACATCCGCATGTGATGGGGATCCTGAATGTTACCCCTGACTCCTTCTCTGACGGCGGCACGCACAACACGCTTATCGACGCGGTTAAGCACGCAAATTTAATGATCAACGCGGGTGCCACCATCATTGACGTTGGCGGTGAATCGACGCGTCCCGGCGCGGCAGATGTTTCGGTAGAAGAAGAGCTGGCGCGCGTGGTGCCGGTGGTTGAGGCCATCGCGCAACGTTTCGAGGTTTGGATCTCCGTCGATACGTCCAAACCAGAAGTGATCCGTGAAGTGGCGAGAGTGGGTGCTCACATTATTAATGATATCCGCTCGCTGACCGAACCGGGAGCGATCGAGGCCGCTGCAGAAACCGGCCTGCCGGTATGCCTGATGCACATGCAGGGGCAACCGAAAACCATGCAGGAAGCACCGAAGTATGATGATGTCTTTGCCGACGTGAATCGCTTCTTTATTGAGCATATTGAACGCTGTGAGCGTGCAGGCATCCCAAAAGAGAAATTGCTGCTCGACCCAGGGTTCGGTTTCGGTAAAAATCTCTCACACAATTATGCGTTGCTTGCGCGCTTATCGGAATTTCATCACTTTGACCTGCCGCTGCTGGTAGGGATGTCGAGGAAATCGATGATTGGGCAATTACTGAATGTAGGACCGGGCGAGCGCCTGAGTGGCAGCCTGGCCTGCGCGGTAATTGCGGCGATGCAAGGCGCGCACATTATCCGTGTCCATGACGTCAAAGAAACAGTAGAAGCCATGCGTGTGGTGGAAGCCACACTGGCAGCGAAGGAAAACAAACGCTATGAGTAATCGTAAATATTTTGGTACCGATGGTATCCGTGGGCGCGTAGGCGATGCTCCAATCACCCCTGATTTTGTTCTGAAGCTCGGCTGGGCTGCTGGCAAGGTACTGGCGCGTCATGGTTCACGTAAGATCATTATTGGTAAAGATACCCGTATTTCGGGCTATATGCTGGAATCTGCGCTGGAAGCAGGTCTGGCGGCTGCAGGGCTTTCAGCTTCCTTTACAGGCCCAATGCCAACACCTGCTGTTGCCTACCTTACGCGCACCTTCCGTGCAGAAGCGGGGATTGTGATCTCGGCGTCTCATAACCCGTTTTACGACAACGGTATCAAGTTCTTTTCCATTGACGGCACCAAGCTGCCGGACGAAGTGGAAGAGGCCATTGAAGCTGAAATGGAAAAAGAGATCACCTGTGTTGATTCCGCTGAGCTGGGTAAAGCAAACCGTATCGTTGATGCGGCGGGTCGTTATATTGAATTCTGTAAAGGCACCTTCCCGAATGAGCTGAGCCTGGCGCACCTCAAAATTGTGGTGGACTGTGCAAACGGCGCAACCTATCACATCGCTCCGAATGTGTTCCGCGAGCTGGGTGCGAAAGTCATCGCCATCGGCTGCGAGCCGAATGGCCTGAACATTAATGAAGAAGTCGGGGCGACGGACGTGCGTGCCCTGCAGGCGCGCGTGCTGGCGGAAAAAGCCGATCTGGGCATTGCCCTGGACGGCGACGGTGACCGCGTGATCATGGTTGACCACGAAGGTAATAAAGTCGACGGCGATCAGATCCTCTACATCATTGCCCGTGAAGGCCTGCGCCAGGGCCAGCTGCGCGGTGGCGCGGTTGGGACGCTGATGAGCAACATGGGTCTGGAGCTGGCGCTGAAACAGCTCGGTATTCCATTTGTTCGTGCGAAAGTGGGCGACCGCTACGTGCTGGAAAAACTGCAGGAGAAAGGCTGGCGTATTGGTGCCGAGAACTCTGGTCACGTGATCCTGCTCGACAAAACCACTACTGGCGACGGTATCGTAGCCGCGCTGCAGGTGGTTGCCGCGATGGCGCGCAACCATATGAGCCTGCACGATCTGTGCAGCGGGATGAAAATGTTCCCGCAGATTCTGGTGAACGTGCGTTTCACTGCCGGTAAAGGCGATCCGCTGGAAAATGACAACGTGAAAGCGGTAATGGCTGACGTTGAAGCGGCTCTGGGCAGCCGTGGGCGCGTGCTGCTGCGTAAGTCAGGTACCGAGCCGCTGATCCGCGTGATGGTGGAAGGTGAAGACGAAGCGCAGGTCACTGAATTTGCGCACCGTATCGCGGATGCCGTGAAAATTGCATAATTAAACCACTCTTTTTATATTTAAGGGCGATGAATATCGCCCTTTTTATTTATATTGTGAATAGAAATATTTATGCGAAGTCAGTTCAATTCTTAATATATTAACATTGAAAGCTTTGTGAAAAAGTGTAACTATTAATAATAAGATGCATATTAAATAATATGTGTTTCAAAATCATACCCATTTTCTATTTTTTCCATTATATCAATTTTAATTTCTCTTAAAGCGGAATTAAGAAGATTTCGTTTGACTATTATGTATAAATAAATTTTATCTGCATTATGTTTCTGGGTCTAAATATATTCCTATAGTGGCTATATGGGGCTATAAAAACGTGATGTGCATTCCTATAATGCGCTGCGTTCTCAGGAACGGTCTTGGGAATTAATAAAACAATTTTAAGGGAAATAGAATGAACACCATGGTTTGGAATCTGAAAGGAAAATTGAATCGCAAGGCTGCGAAATTACAGGAGATGCGTAAACAGCGCGGTGTAACCCTGCTGGAAATCATCATTGTGCTGGGTATCATCGGTGTTATCGCTGCGGGCGTTGTCATTCTGGCACAGCGTGCATTCACCGCACAGGATCTGTCTGATATTCAGAACAACGCAAACAGCATTCGTACTTCTATGACTGAAGCCTTTAAAGATGAAGGCAGCTATCCAGATGACAAAGGTGGTATTGTTGGTCTGACCAAATCTACCATTTCTAAATCTGACCTGGATACGCCAATTGTTACTCTGGTTAAACTGGGTAAAATTTCTCCTGACGAATCCTTCAACGGCATTTCCAACGATGCATTCCAGATCACCAGTGCAAAACTGGATGATACCAGCTCTCAGAACAAAGCATTTGTGCTGGTTGTTAACGGCCTGGAAACGGAAGAATGTCGTAACCTGATCTCTGAAATGGGTAACCAGTGGGATTACGTTGAAGCGCTGAATACCGGTGCAAATGCTGGTGCTACCGTTGCCAGCGTTGACGGTCGTAACCTGAGCGTTGCTAAATCTGGCGCAATCCTGAAAACCCTGGTCTCTGGCGAAATCTCTGCTGCCGACATTACTGCATCCGGAATCTGTGATGGCGAAGGTGCAGCTAACGGCGTGATCTTCGGTAGCAAATAATTAAGTACTTAATACTTATTATTTAGTGAGCCCCCCTGCTGTTGGGGGGCTTTGTTGATTGCTTAAACAGGACTTGAACGATGCGCTTCAGAAAGGATTCAGGCTTCAGTTTGCTGGAAATCATTATCGTGCTGGCTATTGCTGGCGGCGTTATGGTGATGTACACGCATTATGCGCGGAAAAAAGCCGAGAACATCGCTCAGCAGAATGTCGCCGACGCCCTTGCTGAGGAAATGAAAGGGGTGCTGGAATTTATTGATGATGACACCATTGCGTTGGTTGGCGAGAAAAACGAAACTGACAGCCCACTCTATAGCGATGAAAAGAGTGAGTATGATGCTTATCATACGCGCATTACGAATGAAATTGATGCCACCGACACGGGCAGCAAGGATAATTATTATCTGTGGGGTGATGACAATAATAAAACCAAACAGCAGCGCTATCTGTTCTTAAGCAGCAACTGTAAATCATCGCTGAAATCAACTTTTGCGTTTGAAAAAGAGTATCTGCCCTGTTTTATGCGCAATGTGGCAACCAACTCTACTGCGGTCATTGATCGCGTGGGTTTTGCGGGGGGGGATAAAGATTCCGATCGTCAATTCGATATCAATCGCATTGATACGATCGTTCGGTTCAAAAAAGAAGAAGTAAACACCGATTATCATTTTGCCGATTTCGCGCCCCATTTTACCGAGGCGTTTTCAAAAGCTGGTTTTACGGTATCGCATGCGATGGTTGTGCACCGCACCAACAGTTCATCGAACTGGCAGCTGGTTCTGAATAAGAAAGATAAAAAAACGCCGATTGAGCTGAGCAGCATGGCCAGTAACCTTGACGCACTGGATCAGTACAAGAAAGACGAGTTTGGCGTGCGTTTTACTATCGAAACAAACGACAACTCGGGCAACAGCAGCAATGCCGGCGGCAAGGTCTGTTGGGCCCGTGGCGATAGCGGCGTGAAGCTGTGTTACGACGATAATGCAGGTACAGGTGCACATGGTGAAGATACCGTTTTGGATCTGACCATGACAGACCCTGACAATACCAGGAATAACGATATGACAGGCACCCTGAAAGCAAATCTTGTCATGGAAAATACAGCAACAAAAGTAGCTATCTTCGAAAGAGCAGGTAGCGGTTGGTTAGTGTTTGATGAAAACAATAACCCGATTCCTAAAACTATTAACGAACCTGACGGTGTTACTCGTTTGGGAGAATACGCTTTAGAAGACCAAACTACAGATGTATATAGATCAGGTATAGACTTAACGATACCTTTAGATAGTGAGACCTATCATTCAAATCTTTATGATGCTTATGAGTTAGTCACACCACCTGTTGTGGAATATAGTGGTGGTAGCTTTGATGATGGGACAAATTTAGACCATTCTCCTGATGGTGTTGAATTGCCTGATGATGAAAAAAAACCAGCCTATGTAAAATACAATGACTTTGCTTATGGTACAGATTCGAAACAACCAGATTCGGTTGAAACTAATAGTGGCGGTTATCGTTATTCTGTCCAAACATGCCCTAGCGTAGAACAAGAATTAAATCTTATAAATGGTGATGGAAAACCTGTACTTGATGCTGACGGTAACGTCAGGAAATATAAATATGTGCGGCAACTTTATCCTCGCTTAGTCGCTTCTATCTCTTCTTTATCAGCTTATCCTGAAGGCTTGGATGGGAGTGGTTCTGTTGATCAAATTGATCTTACTCGAGAATCTATGTCGGATAAATACCCTGTAGGGATGTTGGGAGGACTTAATGTACAGGTTGAGTTCGCAGAGCAGGATACGACACCGCATGGTTCAACAGATAGAGTGAATCGCACGAGAACGAACGGTAACCACTATATTTATCAGAATTCGAAGTATGTGTGGGTAGTGAGTGCCACAATGGGAATGTATCATGCTAGTACAGGGGAAGGTATGAACATTCTCAATCCTTCACATGTCTCATACATTATTACAAAATGGTGCAGTACTATTCCTCAAACGGGTACTCCAGCGGATCTCATTGAAACACAGCAGTTTGAGTAATTATTAATATAATGGAATATAAATAATATGAATGTTATTAAATGTAATAAATGGACAATGTCAGGGCTATTTCTGTGCTTCATGGGCTGTGCTCATGCATCAATGAACACGTCGCCTTCAGTTGAATTAGTGGCAAACGCGACAGCGACTTCAACGCCAAGGAATCCTTTTGCGGAAGAAAATACGGTTTCACCGGCCTATTCTTCCTCAACGCCCGTAATGACGACGTCTAAGCCGGTGCCAGCGCTTACGGCAACGTCACTCGTCATGCAGGAGAATGAATTACTAAGCCAGGCGATCAAACAGTGGGCCGCGAGTAACCATTACAAGCTGTTTTGGAACAGTAAAAAAGATTATCTGATTTACAACACAATCACCCTGAGCGGCAAAACCGATGACGATATTCTGCAGTCGTTGGGAGAGCTCTTCTTCTCAGAAAATTATGGTTTAGTCGTTAAAAAATACGAAAAAAACCACGTTATCGTTATTGATGAAATGTAAGTGGATGGAACCCATGAAACTGAAAACAGGTATCTTATTGCTGGCTTTCCTTGCGCAAGGATGCGTAAGTGATTTTGAAAAAAAATACGACATCCCAAAAAAAATAACAGAGAATACTTCCGATTCAACCACCATTGATGACGCGAAGACCAAGCCCTATATTAAGTATGACTCTGCCTATTTAGGCAAGAAAGTACAGTACAGCGTTGAACAGCAGAAGGTAATGGGCAAACATGTGAAAATTACCTCCTATGAGCCTACCACGCTGTCGGCTCTGATGGAGGTGGTTTCCGCACAAACCGGGATTAGCTTCCGTATTAACGCCTCTGCGATGGGTGAGAAAAAAGCAAGCACCGATGACTCGTGGGACACGCCGCGCTCCGTGCAGTTCGACGGCAACTTCGAAGACTTCATGAAGTATATCGATTCGCTTTATGACGTCAGCACCGCGCTGGACGCCAGCAACATTCTTAAAATTAACGTCTTCGATACCTATGTTATGCGTCTTGACTTTTATGGCGAAAATAACAAAACGGAAACGAACCTGGATCTGTCAGGTAACGAAGCGACGTCTGGTGGCGGCCTGACTGGAAAATCCGAGACGAAGTTTGAGTCCTCTTTCTGGGATGATGTGGAAGATATGGCGAAAAACTACGTCACGTCCGGTAACTACACCCTGTTTAAGGATTCTTCGATTCTGATGGTGAATTCACGTCCATCTGAACATGAGGCATTGAGCAAAGCGCTGGATAAATATAAAGCGGATAACAGCCGTCAGTTTATTGTCACGTATCGCATTTATTTACTTGATAAAACAAAAGAGAAGAATCTGGGCGGCGGTTTAAATCTTAATTTTGCAGATGCACATAACACCATCAATATCAGCAGCAGTATCCTGAATAACCTGGGCGGCGGTATCACCGCGGGCTGGAAGAACAGCCATGTTGATATCAGTACGGGCCTGGATGCGTTATATAAATTAACGGGTAGTGAATCGTTGCAAAGTGGTTCATTCATCACGCGCAACAATATGGCGATTCCGGTCAACATGACGCAGTCTCAATACTATGTATCCGGAAGAACGCGTACAACGGATGATACCGGTGAAGTAAACGTTGAAATTAATACTGATGAAATTGTCACCGGTACCAGCTTTATCATCACCCCGCGCGTGTTGTCCGATGGTCGTATCGAAGTGGTCAGCGGTTTCACCAAGCGCTTCCTCAACTCTATTGACGAGTATGAAGACGTACAGCTGCCAAACGTCAGCACTACCGAGTCGTTTAACTCTTCCATTATCAAGCCGGGAGACTTACTGGTTGTAGGCAAATTTGAAGCGAAGGCATCGAAAGATGGACTCCAGTATGAAGTGTTGGGGGCCAATGACACTCACTCAGACGGCGTCGCAACGGTCCTGATGGTAATCGGGGTTGACTATTATCGTCAGCCAATTACTTCACGTGGTGAATAAGTGGCTTCGCGATGAATGATATTTTATTCAAGAATAACATATTAACCGGGCTCTACTGGGAGCCTCAAAGCCTGGAGCACTTGCAACCGGCGGAGCAGGCCTCATTCCGCGGGATGATGAAAGCCTATCGGCGTCTGGTTTATAAAGATTCTGCTGGAGAGTTGGCCATTGGTTACAGCACCAGGATCTCCACGCTCTACGAGCCGTTTGCACTTTATGTAAAAGAGCTCTATGGAGATGGGATTTATTTCTCTCATGAATCTAATCAGGCGACATATTTTCTGATTATTAATGACGGTCGGATCGTCAGCGGAACGGACTGCTTTATCAACAAAGCGCTTTTTGATGAGTTAATGAAGCACACCGATGAGTACAGTCATCTGGAAGTCACGCCTCTGGAAGAGACTCAGATTACTGCCGTTGTCGAGCGCTGCTGTGCTCGACAGGCGCGTCTGAAGCGACGCCGTCGTATCATCATCGGTTCTATTTTTTCTGGCGGTGTTGCGCTTTTGGCTGTTTTGGCATTGTTGCTTCATTTTTTTGTGACGGGATAACGTATGCTGGAAGGAATGTATTTCTGGAAAGATAAAAACGGCACGGTTTCAAAGCTAAAGCTGATTATAGGGATTTTGATTGTTCTTATTCTTATCGTCGGCGGCAGCGCGGGAGCCTGGTATTACTTCGTCATGCTTCCAGAAGCGAAGGCGAAAGAAGAGGCGATTGCACGCCAACAGCAGGCTGCCCAAAAACTGCGGGATGATATCGCAAAGGTTAAGAGTTTCTACACAAGTTCTCTGGCCGGCGGTGGTATTGATGAGACTGTATTATTGCTTGATGAAATGAAAAGAAGTGATAAGACACTTGAGATCATCCCGAAGGATAAATATGCGTTTTACTGTGATAACAAATCCTGCAAGTTTAGTTATACTTTTAATAAAGGGGCTTTATGGGTTTTGCCGGAAAAATCTTTTTGGGGTAAATGGTATAAACCTACAGTTATTGCAAAAGGGAAAGGGAACTCATCCGCAAAAAATAAGATGGATTTCCAGTATGATAAGATAGAGTCACGTCTGAATAAAAATAAGTACCAGGAAGCTTATGACCAAAAGAAACCACTTGAATTACACGCATGTAGCGATGTGGTTTCTTATATTATGACCTTCAACTCGATGGTTAAAGGTCAGGGTAAAAATGGTAAAAATATTGGCCAGATTGTGATTAAAAAAATGCCCGGATCCAGCCTTGGTGACCTTGAATCCACGCTTTCTGGGAAAGTGAAAAATTATGGGTTGCAGGTAGGTAAATGGGAGCTGGAAATAAAATCAGGTGAGAGTGCATTATCATCAGATGATATGACGAACATGCAGTTGTTACTTTATAAGCAAGCGTATCGCGATGCTTTTATTGTTAATAAATTAGAGACGAAAAACAAAGGAATGAAAGTTTCAGGAGGACTGGTATGCAAAAAGTAAAATCGATGGTAATGGCCAGTGCGTTAACGTTTTTGGTTGGGAGCGCAGAAGCCGCTCCGACAACTGACTTACCGCAGGTTCCGGCAAATAAAACGCAGCCCGTTCTCGTGAAAACTGGCGCAGAGGCAATGAAAAAAGAGCTTCACGATGCTAAGGCAAAACTCGTGTCAGCTCCGGCCAGAACTGCTCAGCAAAAGGCGGCTGAAAAGCCTGCGCTGGCTGCCCCAAACCTGGTATCAGCCCCACCGGCTGGTGAGAAAAAGAACAAAATTAAGCCTCAAACAACAGAAAAGCAGTCAGAAGAAGCTAAGCAGGAAGACGCGGCCAATACAGCGTCAGTCCAGGATCAGCTGGCGTCAATTGTTGAAGATGATTACGCCTTTGAACAGCAGCGCAGAAAACTGGCTAACGAGGTGGAGCTTGAAAAACTTCGCAGCCAGATTCGTAAACTCCGTGGCGAAGACAAGATGAAGGCTGCACCGCGGGTTGAAGCCCCGGCAGCGGTATCCAAGCCGCAGGCGCCAGTCGCTGCAGCGATTGTCATGCCGCGTGTGGTGCTGGAAGCCGATATCGGTGGCACAAATCGCGTTGCGGTGCAGAGCGGAGATACGCTTCGTTATGTTCGCCCGGGCGAAACGTTCGATGTGGGGGGCAGAAAGTTTAAGCTCGCTAAAGACAGGAAGTCAGTTGTAATGGCAGAGGAAGCAGTGCAGTGACATTGGATTTTACGCGTATATCAGCCGACGAATTGCTCGCTGGAAAATGGACTTACCAGGAATTCGAAGGGATCGGTTTCACGGCTACGGTCGAGGAGCACGATTACCTCGTGGTGAGTACGCTCAGTATCGGCAGCTTATTTGAATATCAGATACAGGTGTCGAGGCTGATTTCTCAGCACAAACGTCAGGTCATGGGCCTGGCGCTTGTCGCTGAAGAAGACTATTACCGTATCGTTGAGCACGTCTCATTGAAGCTGCTCAGCGATGCGAATAAAAACATCGATATTACCGATACACAGAAGCGGCTGGCAGCGATTCTTCAGCGCGTGGTTAGCATGGGCGCAAGTGATTTACACATTACGCGTAACGATGTGCTGGCACTCTTTGAGGCTCGCGTAAACGGCGTTTTAATGCCGTTCATGCAGCTTAAGTCCCAACTCTGCGATGAGCTGGTGTTCGTGCTTTACAACGTAGAAGCGACGACACGTGATACCACGTGGAACCGTGCTATCCCGCAAAACGCCAACATTCTTTACAACTTGTCCGGTAAGCCATATCGCTTCCGCTATGCTCACTTCCCGATATTTGGTGAAACGGCGGATTGTTACCATGCGGTTCTGCGTATTATTCCCTCAGGTTTGCAGAAGGGGAATATCGGCTCGCTGGACAAAATCGGCATTTCTGAAGAGGAAGTGGCGGATCTAAAAAAAATCCTCAGCAACCCATACGGTGCTTACGTTATTGCGGGTACGACGGGTTCAGGTAAATCTACCACTCTGAAAAACCTGATGGAGTGGCTGCAAATCAACCGCTATGAAGATCGCGGTTGTTTTCTGACGGTAGAGGACCCGGTTGAGTATCAGATTTACGGCGCGAAGCAGAGCTCCGTGGTGGATGTTTCTGGCGGTGGTTTCCATGCCGCTATTAAGTCGGCCCTGCGCCGCGATCCCGATGTCCTGATGGTAGGGGAAATTCGAGACAACATTTCCGCTAACGCGCTGGCAGGGGCAGTAGAGAGTGGTCACTACTGCTTCACCACCGTGCACGCCGGTAATATTGTTTCGCTGCTGCAGCGTATGTCGGCCCTGGGGATCGGCAGTGACAAACTCTCAACTCCGGGGTTCGTCGCGGGGCTGCAGTGTCAGAAGCTGGTGCCGGTGCTGTGTGAAAACTGTAAGACTGTTATGGGTACAAAAACCATTTCCGGTCGTGAGTTTACTCTTTACACCGCTGGTGAAGGCGGCTGTGAGCAATGTCGTCAGAGCGGTATCAAAGGACGGCAGCTGGCGATGGAATACTTCCTGCCAACCTATGACGAGCTGGCTGCTATCTCCAGGCAAGAATGGCTCAACGTTTATACGCTGTGGCGTAAAAAACGTGCTACAGCGCCTGGTTTGACAGAAGGTTTCGAAATCCGCGAAAAAGTGATGTCACATGTGCTGAAAGGGCGCATTGATGCCGCATGGTTTGCCATGGAGTTTGGCGAAATGACTGAAGAAGATCTGGAGATGATCGTTGAAAAAATTCGGTAAAAAACAGCGTTTATACCTTTACCAGTTTTGCGCCGATATGATTAGCGCAGGGTTGCCGCTATTCGATTCATTGCAAAAGCTGCAAACAGAAGGGCGTACGCTTCTGGGGAAAGGATTCAGTAATAAGCTGGGTGAGGTTATCCTGCAAATGAAGCAGGAGGTTTCAGTGTCTGCTGTATTCTCTGATGTCGTACCCAACTCAGAGCTCAGCGTGATTACGGCAGCAGAAAAAAGCGGAAGCCTCGCCGATGGTTTTTTGACGCTGGTAGCGGTCATTAAATATAATGACGAACTGCGAAAAAAAATTGTTGGTGCCCTGATTTTCCCGCTCATAATGATAAGCCTGTCACTGATCGTTATTGCGGGATATTCGCAAAAGGTCTTCCCGGCTTTCGCCTCGGTAGTCCCTGTGGAGAAATGGCCTGGCGTAACCCAGAATTTATATAATTTTGGTACCGCTCTGTATCAAGGGCTATGGGTGAAGATTCTGGTGGGGTTTATCATTTTCGTCTTTGTTGCCAAATTCGCCATGGCTAATTTGAGCGGTAACGTGCGTAATAAAATATTTGATAAAGTTTTGCCATTTTCCACTTACAGACAGCTCGCGTCATCCGTGTTTCTGAATAACCTTGCATTAATGCTCAGTAACAACATCCCCCTTACTGACTCTTTACATATTGTACGGCTTAACGCCAACCGTTGGTTACGTTGGCATATTGATGTGATGAATGACAAAATGGCGCAAGGGATCCACTACAGTAAGGCGCTATCGACAGGGCTACTCGGTAAAGAGGAATTGCTGAACATCAGTCTGTATGCTGAACTGCCCTCGTTTAATGAGGTATTACGCTCGGTGTCCGATCGTTCCCGCGACCATATTCAGGAGTACATCAAAAAGCTGGCCGGTTTATTAAAAAACCTCGCGACAGTTATTCTGGGGGGATGTGTGGTGTGGGTATTCATCTCATTGTTCGCACTGATGGATACGCTCTCCAAAACTGCTGGTGGCTAATTAAACTTCAATGTCAAATGGTTTTACGGAGAAAAGTAACCATTTGGCATTGTTGATCGTATCGGCGAAAGTCGCGGAAAATACTTCTACGATATACGTCGAGTTCTCGTCGTAAACGTTGCATTTCTGTAATTAATAAGGAAGTTTAAATGCGCCTGGAAGCGTTTTTCGCCCCTTACTACCCATGGCTGGCGTTAGTTTTAGGGTTATTGATTGGCAGTTTTCTTAACGTGGTGATATATCGTCTGCCAATCATGCTTTTCCGGGAGACGGCTGACGACGAGACGTTGAAAACATTGCCCAATGTCAATCTTTGGTGGCCGCCATCGCACTGCCCTCTTTGTCAGACACCCATTAAGCCGTGGGATAATATTCCGGTTTTAAGCTGGGTGTTCTTGCGTGGTAAATGCCGCTGCTGTAAAAGCACAATTCCGTTTCAATATCCCTTGAGCGAAGCGTTGATAGGGATCGGCTATTTCTTACTGGTTTTCTGCTATTACCCTCAGCATAGTCTGATCCAAATTGTGTTTGTGGCATTATTTTTAAGCCTGCTTTACACCCTGGCGATGATCGATCTGAAGACCTTTCTCCTGCCAGATAGCCTCGTATATTTTTTGCTCTGGGCTGGGTTGATCGCATCTGTCAGAAACATTATTCCTGTCTCCCCTCGTGATAGCGTTATTGGCGCTGCGTTTATTTGGGCGTTTAGCTGGATAATGGCAAAAGGATTTACGTGGGTAACCGGCCGGGAAGGATTTGGAAATGGTGACGTTAAACTCTTTGCGGCCTGCGCCGCGTGGATTGGCAGCGATAATGTTGGCCAATTAATGCTGGGGTCGGCGTCGCTGGGTGCCGTGTTCTTTTTAGTGCGCTGGATTTCAAACACACGCTCACAAAATAAAAAGAACACGGGGGGATATATTCCCTTCGGCCCCGCAATTGCAATTACCGCTGTCATCATTATGCACATGGAGGTGCTAACATAATGTCTTATCTGCTGTTATCCGGTGTGCTGTTAACCTTGCACCCCGCTTCGACGATTGGACCGGAGTGCTATTACACGACGTATCAAGGCTTGTCGCAGTTACTCAACGCAAAAACGCATTCGCCCGATTTTCGGGTGAATGAATCGTCCGTGCGAACAACGTGTGATGACGATCCTGAGCGTATTCATTATCTCACCGTATCAGATACCGTCGCCTGGCTGGCACCGTATCTGCCGCCGGCACAGCATATATTTCATCGTCATCCGAAAGCCGATGGCCCTGAATACTGTTTTTCACAGCGCTATATTCGCTCTTTGCTGGGACGGTGGAATCACGCAACCGAACTAAATTATTTTGGGGAAATCAGTTGTAAAAAAAGTATTGCTCCCCCACCCGAGGAGCCAGAAGACGAGCCTATCGTTGTACCATTTGATCCTGCTTCACTGATCGTGAAAACGGATGAACCTGGCTCGCTTGAGGTCGCGCCAGATGATTCCTCTGACGAGGATATTCTTCCTGTGGATGGGGGAGCGGCAGTAAGTAGCGTGTTTTCGGTAATGAATTCCACGATCCCAACCAGTAGCGCACCTGCGCCGGTCTGGAAACCGTTATTAAGTCAAAAGGCAAGAGGGCAACAGTTCGTCTTCCCCTTACGCTCTGAGCCAGTGGTAACCTCGCCTTTTGGTATGCGTTATCACCCAATCGTGCATACGTTTATGCGTCATGAGGGTGTCGATCTTCGTGCAGCTTTGAATAGTGAAGTCATGTCTATTGCAGACGGCATGATTGTGGAAACAGGATATGGGCCTGTCACCGGTCTGTATATGACGATCCGTCATCCCGACGGCTGGAGCAGCCGATATTTGCACCTTAATAAGCTGCTGATGATAAAAAATCAGTATGTTCAGAAAGGGGATGTGATTGCGTTGTCGGGTAACACGGGGCGCACCGATGGGCCCCACCTGCATCTTGAGATCATTCATGATGATAAATTGCTTGACCCGATGACGCTGCTTTTTGAACCGGCTGGTGAAAGACGTGAACGGACCATCGAGCAGACGAGTGCTGCACCGGAGCCAGTACCGGCACCCGAACCTGTCGATATGACCCCGAAAATTGCGGTGATCGCGGGGGAAGGGGATTCTGTGCAAATTGGGGTACGAACCGGGCGAAAAATGACCATGTATTCGCCCCAGGAGATCATTGAAACAGATGACGGTGACTGGCGAATCGTGAAAAAATTTGGAAAGTACAGGCTGAAAAAGATCGATCAAGCTAATTCCAAAGCAAAATAATAAGGTTTCCCGGTTTAGAGCGTTGTTTTATGGTCGTTTAAAAATCACTTTGATGGTTTTTTCCTCACTTGATAAAATGGAACGAAAATGCCCTTGCGAAGGCCATTCGCTTTGGTTAGTATTCACACCCGCTTCAGTGGGAAACAAAAATCCTGCTAATTGGTCGAAGCATTGGTATGCGGCAAATCCGCAAGGAACAGGTTGATTATGTACGAAGCTCTTTTAGTTGTTTTCCTTATTGTAGCCATCGCTCTCGTAGCGCTGATTATGCTGCAGCAAGGTAAAGGCGCTGATATGGGAGCCTCCTTCGGAGCAGGCGCTTCCGGTACGCTGTTTGGTTCAAGTGGTTCTGCGAACTTCATGACCCGCACAACGGCGATTCTGGCTACGCTGTTCTTCATCATCAGTCTGGTGCTGGGCAATATCAACAGCAACAAGACCAGTAAAGGAAGTGAGTGGGAAAATCTGAGCGCGCCAGCGAAAACTGAGCAGACTCAGCCAGCTGCACCGGCTAAGCCAACCAGCGATATCCCGCAGTAAGTATTCCGTACCGAGGTGGTGGAATTGGTAGACACGCTACCTTGAGGTGGTAGTGCCCTAACGGGCTTGTGGGTTCGAGTCCCATCCTCGGTACCAATATTCCAGAAAAAAGACGTCGAAAGACGTCTTTTTTTTCGTCTGTAGCGTTTGCCGTTCGTAGGCCCGGTAAGCGCAGCGCCACCGGGCAAAATGGCGGGTGGCGCTGCGCTTACCCGCCCTACAAAAGCCAAACAAAAAGGCGCCCATTGGGCGCCTTTTGCATGTTACATCAGCGATTACTTCTTATCGCTATGTTCAAGGTTCTCAACCTGCGGCAGACCGTTACCGGAATTCGCGGAGAGCAGACCATTCTCAACGTAGTTGAACAGCTTCTCCCGGGTATCGGTGATGTCCAGGTTACGCATGGTCAACTGACCAATACGGTCGTCCGGAGAAAACACAGACTCACCTTTCTCCATGGTCAGACGCTCTGCTTTATAGGTCAGGTTGTCCGACACGGTGTTCAGGATGGAGTAGTCGTTACCGCGACGCAGTTCCAGCGTCACTTCACCGGTGATCGCGCTTGCCACCCAACGCTGCAGCGCATCACGCAGCATCAGCGCCTGTGGATCGAACCAGCGACCCTGATACAGCAGTTTGCCCAGCTGACGGCCATGAGAGTGATACTGCTCAATGGTGTCTTCGTTGTGAATGCCGGTCAGCAGACGCTCGTACGCGATGTGCAGCAGTGCCATCCCCGGAGCCTCATAGATGCCGCGGCTTTTCGCTTCGATGATACGGTTTTCAATCTGATCGCTCATGCCCAGACCGTGACGACCGCCGATGCGGTTTGCTTCCAGCATCAGTTCCACATCGTCAGAGAAGGTCTTGCCGTTCAGCGCAACCGGATGGCCGCGTTCGAAACGTACGGTCACTTCTTCTGCCGGGATCTTCACGTTCTCGTCCCAGAACTTCACGCCCATGATCGGGTTAACGATCTTCACGCTGGAATTCAGGAACTCCAGGTCTTTCGCTTCGTGCGTCGCACCCAGCATGTTGGAGTCGGTGGAGTAGGCTTTCTCGACGGACATCTTATAGTCAAAACCGCAGGCAATCATAAACTCGGACATCTCATGGCGGCCGCCCAGTTCGTCGATGAAGTCGGTGTCCAGCCACGGCTTGTAGATCTGCAGTTCTGCGTTGGTCAGCAGGCCATAACGATAGAAACGTTCTATATCGTTACCTTTATAGGTGCTGCCGTCACCCCAGATGTTCACGCCATCTTCTTTCATGGCGGCAACCAGCATGGTGCCAGTGACGGCACGGCCCAGCGGGGTGGTGTTAAAATAGGTCAGGCCGCCGGTAGTGTTATGGAACGCACCGCACTGAATAGCCGCGATACCTTCTGCAACCAGTTGCTTACGGCAGTCAATCAGTCGTGCGTTTTCTGCACCATACTCTTTAGCGCGACGAGGAATAGCATCATAGTCGTCCTCATCCGGCTGACCCAGGTTCGCAGTATATGCATACGGAACCGCTCCCTTCTGGCGCATCCACAGCAGTGCAGCGCTGGTATCCAGGCCGCCTGAGAAAGCGATGCCAATACGTTGTCCTACCGGAAGATGCTTGAGAATCGTCGTCATAGAATAAAACCCTGCTTGATTGACTGATTAGAGACCGCTTTCGTTCTCTTGTGCATTTTTATGCAAAATAAGTGAGTATTCATTTAATCATCTTTTATCGAATACCGGAAGAGACTCGTGCGTTTTTTGTAAAAATTTTGGTCTGTTCTGTCTGGCGGAAGTCGCCTTGACAGGTGGGGTCAACTATCAATATACTAAACGCCGATTTTACGTCCCGTCTTCGGTACCAAATCCCAGCATTATTTGCAAATTCTGTCCAAAACGCGTAGAATTTGCCACGTTTCAGGCGCGGGGTGGAGCAGCCTGGTAGCTCGTCGGGCTCATAACCCGAAGGTCGTCGGTTCAAATCCGGCCCCCGCAACCACTTTCCCATAAAGTTCTTTTTCAAATATACTGTGAAGACTTAGAGCCTTCGTAGCTGGATTTGAAAAAATTCTTTCGGAGAGTGCTCCAGGCCACAGTTGTGGCTATAGGGTTCAGTTATCTAAAGCCCCGATTTATCGGGGTTTTTTGTTATCTGACTACAGAATAACTGGGCTTTACGCCCTTTTTTTATGTCTTGGGGGTGGGCTTGTCCACATTAGAGCAAAAATTAACAGAGATGATTACTGCACCGGTCGAAGCACTGGGCTACGAACTGGTCGGCATCGAATTCGTTCGCGGCCGTACATCGACGCTGCGCATCTATATTGATAGTGAAGATGGCATCAATGTTGATGATTGTGCTGATGTCAGCCACCAGGTGAGTGCGGTTCTTGATGTTGAAGACCCAATTACCGTTGCGTACAACCTGGAAGTTTCCTCACCTGGCCTGGATCGCCCGATGTTCACGGCCGAGCACTATGTGCGCTTTACCGGTGAAGAAGTGGCTCTCGTTCTGCGTATGGCCGTACAGAACCGCCGTAAATGGCAGGGAATTATCAAAGCCGTTGATGGTGAAATGATCACGGTGACAGTCGAAGGCAAAGATGAAGTGTTCGCGCTGAGTAATATCCAGAAGGCGAACCTGGTTCCCCACTTTTAACAGTCTGGATTGAGGTGAAAAGCCCGCGATGAACAAAGAAATTTTGGCTGTTGTTGAAGCCGTCTCCAACGAGAAATCACTGCCGCGCGAGAAAATTTTCGAAGCGCTGGAAAGTGCACTGGCTACAGCAACCAAGAAAAAATACGAACAAGAGATCGATGTTCGCGTAGAAATCGATCGTAAAAGCGGTGACTTCGATACATTCCGTCGTTGGGTAATCGTTGAAGAAGTGACCCAGCCGACCAAAGAGATCACCCTGGAAGCCGCACGTTTTGAAGACGAAAGTCTGAACGTGGGTGACTACGTTGAAGATCAGATTGAATCTGTCACCTTCGACCGTATCACCACCCAGACCGCTAAGCAGGTTATCGTGCAGAAAGTGCGCGAAGCCGAGCGCGCGCTGGTTGTCGATCAGTTCCGCGATCAGGAAGGCGAAATCATCACCGGCGTGGTGAAGAAAGTGAACCGCGACAACATCTCTCTGGAAATTAAATCCGAAGGGATGCCAGGTAACGCTGAAGCCGTGATCCTGCGTGAAGATATGCTGCCGCGTGAAAACTTCCGCCCGGGCGACCGTATTCGTGGTGTTCTGTACGCCGTGCGCCCTGAAGCGCGTGGTGCGCAGCTGTTCGTGACCCGTTCTAAACCAGAAATGCTGGTTGAACTGTTCCGCATCGAAGTGCCGGAAATCGGCGAAGAAGTCATTGAGATTAAAGCAGCAGCTCGCGATCCGGGCTCCCGTGCGAAAATTGCGGTGAAAACTAACGACAAGCGTATCGATCCGGTCGGGGCTTGCGTCGGCATGCGCGGTGCGCGCGTTCAGGCGGTTTCTACTGAACTGGGCGGCGAGCGTATTGATATCGTTCTGTGGGACGACAACCCGGCGCAGTTCGTGATCAACGCAATGGCTCCGGCCGATGTGGCGTCTATCGTTGTTGACGAAGACAAACACACCATGGATATCGCTGTTGAAGCGGGCAACCTGGCGCAGGCGATTGGCCGTAACGGTCAGAACGTACGTCTGGCGTCACAGCTGAGCGGCTGGGAACTCAACGTCATGACCGTTGATGACCTGCAGGCTAAGCATCAGGCTGAAGCCCATGCAGCGATCGATACCTTCACCAAATACCTCGACATTGACGAAGACTTCGCCACTGTTCTGGTAGAAGAAGGTTTCTCTACGCTGGAAGAACTGGCCTATGTGCCAATGAAAGAGCTGCTGGAAATTGACGGTCTGGATGAACCAACCGTTGAAGCCCTGCGTGAACGCGCTAAAAACGCACTGACCACCCTGGCACTGGCTCAGGAAGAAAGCCTTGGCGATAAGAAGCCGGCTGATGACCTGCTGAATCTGGAAGGTCTTGATCGTGCGATTGCGTTCAAGCTGGCTGCCCGTGGTGTTTGTACGCTGGAAGATCTCGCTGAACAAGGCGTTGATGACCTGGCCGATATCGAAGGTTTAACCGACGAGAAAGCCGGCGAACTCATCATGGCCGCACGTAATATTTGCTGGTTCGGCGACGAAGCGTAATAAACTGTAGCAGGAAGGAACAGCATGACTGATGTAACTGTAAAATCGCTGGCTGCTGAGATTCAGACCTCCGTGGACCGCCTGGTACAGCAATTTGCTGATGCAGGGATCCCGAAGTCCGCTGATGACTCGGTGACCGCGCAAGAAAAACAAACCTTGTTAACGCATCTGAACCGTGAACACGGTTCTACGCCTGACAAGTTAACGCTGCAGCGCAAAACGCGCAGCACGTTAAACATCCCTGGTACCGGTGGCAAAAGTAAATCGGTACAAATTGAAGTCCGCAAGACGCGCACCTTTGTAAAACGTGATCCGCAAGAGGCAGAGCGCCTTGCCGCGGAAGAGCAGGCACAGCGTGAAGCGGAAGAACAAGCTCAGCGTGAGGCGGAAGCAGCCGCCAAACGTGAAGCAGAATTAAAAGCTGAACGTGAGGCCGCAGAAAAAGCGAAACGCGACGCCAGTGATAAAGTGAAGCGTGACGCTGCGGAAAAAGACAAAGTGAGCAATCAACAGACAGACGAAATGACCAAAACCGCCCAGGCTGAAAAAGCCCGCCGTGAAAATGAAGCTGCCGAGCTGAAGCGTAAAGCGGAAGAAGAAGCCCGCCGTAAGCTGGAAGAAGAAGCTCGCCGCGTCGCTGAAGAAGCGCGCCGTATGGCAGAAGAAAACGAGAAGAATGGCGTGAATACCGCTGAACTGACTGAAGATACCAGCGACTATCACGTGACCACTTCTCAGCATGCGCGTCAGGCTGAAGATGATAACGACCGTGAAGTAGAAGGCGGTCGTGGCCGTGGTCGTAATGCAAAAGCCGCGCGTCCGGCGAAGAAAGGCAACAAACACGCTGAATCGAAAGCTGATCGCGAAGAAGCACGTGCAGCGGTTCGTGGTGGTAAAGGCGGTAAGCGTAAAGGTTCTTCTCTGCAGCAGGGCTTCCAGAAGCCAGCTCAGGCGGTTAACCGTGACGTTGTGATTGGTGAAACCATCACCGTTGGCGATCTGGCGAACAAGATGGCGGTTAAAGGCTCTCAGGTCATCAAAGCGATGATGAAGCTGGGCGCAATGGCGACCATCAACCAGGTTATCGACCAGGAAACCGCACAGCTGGTTGCCGAAGAGATGGGCCACAAAGTTATCCTGCGTCGTGAAAACGAGCTGGAAGAAGCAGTAATGAGCGACCGTGACACTGGCGCTGCGGCTGAACCGCGTGCACCGGTTGTGACCATCATGGGGCACGTTGACCACGGTAAAACCTCTCTGCTCGACTACATTCGTTCTACGAAGGTTGCCTCCGGCGAAGCGGGTGGTATTACCCAGCACATCGGTGCTTACCACGTAGAAACTGAAAACGGCATGATCACCTTCCTGGATACCCCAGGCCACGCAGCGTTCACCTCAATGCGTGCTCGTGGTGCTCAGGCAACGGATATCGTTGTACTGGTTGTTGCAGCAGACGATGGCGTCATGCCACAGACCATTGAAGCTATCCAGCACGCAAAAGCGGCGCAGGTGCCTTTGGTTGTTGCAGTCAACAAAATCGATAAGCCAGAAGCCGATCTGGACCGCGTGAAGAACGAACTGTCTCAGTACGGTGTTATGCCGGAAGAGTGGGGCGGCGAAGCGCAGTTCATCCCAGTATCTGCTAAAGCGGGTACCGGTATTGACGACCTGCTGAACGCTATCCTGCTGCAGGCTGAAGTTCTGGAGCTGAAAGCGATTCGCAATGGTATGGCGAGCGGCGCGGTAATCGAATCCTTCCTTGATAAAGGTCGTGGTCCGGTTGCTACCGTTCTGGTTCGTGAAGGTACCCTGAACAAGGGCGACATCGTTCTGTGTGGCTTCGAATACGGCCGCGTTCGTGCGATGCGTAACGAACTGGGCCAGGAAGTGCTGGAAGCGGGTCCGTCCATTCCAGTGGAAATCCTGGGTCTGTCCGGTGTTCCGGCTGCGGGTGACGAAGTGACCGTAGTGCGTGACGAGAAGAAAGCGCGTGAAGTTGCTCTGTATCGTCAGGGTAAATTCCGTGAAGTTAAGCTGGCTCGTCAGCAGAAATCTAAACTCGAGAACATGTTCGCGAACATGACCGAAGGCGAAGTGCACGAAGTGAACGTTGTACTGAAAGCCGACGTTCAGGGCTCTGTGGAAGCGATTTCCGACTCCTTGCTGAAACTGTCTACTGACGAAGTGAAAGTGAAGATCATCGGTTCTGGCGTAGGTGGTATCACCGAAACCGACGCGACCCTGGCTGCAGCATCTAACGCCATCCTGGTTGGCTTCAACGTGCGTGCTGATGCATCTGCTCGCCGCGTGATCGAAGCGGAAAGCCTGGATCTGCGCTACTACTCCGTCATCTATAACCTGATTGACGAAGTGAAAGCGGCGATGAGCGGTATGCTGTCTCCTGAGCTGAAACAGCAGATCATCGGTCTGGCTGAAGTGCGTGACGTATTCAAATCACCGAAATTCGGCGCGATCGCGGGCTGTATGGTTACCGAAGGTACCATCAAACGTCACAACCCAATCCGCGTACTGCGTGACAACGTGGTTATCTACGAAGGCGAGCTGGAATCCCTGCGCCGCTTTAAAGATGACGTTAACGAAGTCCGTAACGGCATGGAATGTGGTATCGGCGTGAAGAACTACAACGACGTTCGCGTTGGCGATATGATCGAAGTGTTCGAAATCATCGAGATCCAACGCAGCATCGACTAATCCCGTCGGGATCAGTCCATATGTAGGCCGGGATTGCCTCGTGCCACCCGGCAATAATTTTAAAAGGGGCTTTTAGCCCCTTTTTTGTCTGGAGAATTTATTATGGCGAAAGAATTTGGTCGCCCACAGCGCGTGGCGCAGGAAATGCAAAAAGAGATCGCACTCATCCTGCAACGCGAAATTAAAGACCCGCGTATCGGTATGATGACCACCGTCTCTGGCGTGGAAATGTCTCGTGACCTGGCCTATGCCAAAGTGTTCGTGACCTTCCTGAACGATCAGGACGAAGCGGCGGTGAAAAACGGCATTAAAGCACTGCAGGAAGCCTCCGGGTTTATCCGCTCTCTGCTCGGCAAAGCGATGCGCCTGCGTATCGTGCCAGAGCTGACCTTCTTCTACGACAACTCGCTGGTTGAAGGTATGCGCATGTCCAACCTGGTGACCAGCGTGGTGAAACATGACGACGAACGTCGTGTTAACCCGACGGACGACAGCAAGGAGGACTGATGAGTCGTCCTCGTCGTCGCGGTCGTGACGTGCATGGCGTGCTGCTGCTGGATAAACCGCAGGGTGCATCCAGCAACGACGTGCTGCAAAAAGTGAAGCGTATTTTTAATGCCAACCGTGCGGGCCACACCGGCGCGCTCGATCCGCTGGCGACCGGTATGCTGCCGGTCTGCCTGGGGGAGGCGACAAAGTTTTCCCAGTACCTGCTCGACTCGGATAAGCGTTATCGCGTTATCGCGAAGCTAGGCCAGCGTACGGATACCTCCGACGCGGATGGTCAGGTGGTGGAAGAGCGCCCGGTGACCTTCAGCGCTGAACAGCTTGATGCGGCGCTGGAGAGCTTCCGCGGGGACACGATGCAGGTGCCGTCGATGTATTCGGCGCTGAAATACCAGGGTAAGAAACTCTACGAATATGCACGCCAGGGCATCGAGGTTCCGCGTGAAGCCCGTCCGATTACCGTGTATGAGCTGCTGTTCATTCGCCACGAAGGCGATGAGCTTGAGCTGGAAGTGCACTGTTCGAAAGGGACCTATATTCGCACCATCATCGACGACCTGGGTGAAAAGCTGGGCTGCGGCGCGCATGTGATCTACCTGCGTCGTCTGGCGGTCAGCAAGTATCCGGTGGAACGCATGGTGACGCTTGAGCAGCTGCGCGCGCTGGTTGAACAGGCGGAAGCGCAGGGGATCGCGCCGGCAGATTTGTTAGATCCTTTGCTGATGCCAATGGACAGTCCGGCTGCGGACTTCCCGGTAGTTAATCTTCCTTTAACATCGTCCGTTTACTTTAAGAACGGCAATCCGGTTCGCACGGCGGATGCACCGCTGGAAGGGCTTGTGCGCGTGACGGAAGGTGAGGAAGGAAAATTCATCGGTATGGGCGAAATGGACGGTGAAGGGCGCGTTGCGCCGCGTCGTCTGGTCGTCGAATATCCGGTCGACGCGTGACGGCGATAACGGCTCACCTTGCGATAAGCAGGGGAGACGAGTAGAATATCGCCGCTTAACGTCCGGTGAATTGTTTAACAATCTGCAGGGCGTACATGGGGTCGCTGAATTAGAGATCGGCACCCTTACATTCTTTATACTTTGGAGTTTGAAAATGTCTCTAAGCGTTGAAGCTAAAGCTAAAATCGTTTCTGAGTTTGGTCGTGGTACTAATGACAGCGGTTCTACCGAAGTTCAGGTTGCACTGCTGACTGCACAGATTAACCACCTGCAGGGTCACTTTGCAGAGCACAAAAAAGATCACCACAGCCGTCGTGGTCTGCTGCGCATGGTTTCTCAGCGTCGTAAACTGCTCGACTACCTGAAGCGTAAAGATGTTGCACGCTACACCGCGCTGATCGAGCGTCTGGGTCTGCGTCGCTAAGTCTTGCGAGTTTCAGAAAAGGGGGCCTGATGGCCCCTTTTTTCAACCAGACGGCAGCAATTCAATGGAAACTATTGTATTGTTGCTATAAATGATCTTCATTGCAGAGGTTCGCGCGGCTAATGAGAGGCTTCACCCATGGGGGTGTCGGTTGTCATTAGTCGCGAGGATGCGAAGAAGGTCGGGTTAAATCGACAGCACGCCGGTGGTGTGCTGTCATACATTTAAGAAAGGACAGAATTTTGCTGAATCCGATCGTTCGTAAATTCCAGTATGGCCAACATACCGTCACGCTGGAAACCGGCATGATGGCACGTCAGGCGACTGCTGCCGTTATGGTAAGCATGGATGACACCGCGGTATTCGTTACCGTTGTTGGCCAGAAAAAAGCTAAACCAGGTCAGGACTTTTTCCCCCTGACCGTTAACTACCAGGAGCGTACCTACGCTGCCGGTAAAATCCCGGGTGGCTTCTTCCGTCGTGAAGGCCGTCCAAGCGAAGGCGAAACCCTGATCGCGCGTCTGATTGACCGCCCGGTTCGTCCGCTGTTCCCGGAAGGCTTCGTTAACGAAGTGCAGGTTATCGCAACCGTTGTTTCCGTTAACCCACAGGTTAACCCGGACATCGTTGCCATGATCGGTGCCTCCGCTGCCCTGTCACTGTCTGGTATTCCATTCAATGGTCCAATCGGTGCCGCGCGCGTCGGTTACATCAACGACCAGTACGTGCTGAACCCAACTCAGGAAGAGCTGAAAGAGAGTAAGCTGGACCTGGTGGTTGCCGGTACCGAAGCGGCTGTGCTGATGGTGGAATCCGAAGCTGAACTGCTGAGCGAAGACCAGATGCTGGGCGCTGTGGTGTTCGGTCACGAGCAGCAGCAGATTGTTATCCAGAACATCAACGACCTGGTGAAAGAAGCCGGTAAACCACGTTGGGACTGGCAGCCAGAAGCGGCAAACGACGCGCTGAACGCACGCGTTGCGGCACTGGCAGAATCTCGTCTGAGTGACGCTTACCGCATCACCGACAAACAGGAGCGTTATGCTCAGGTTGACGCGATCAAAGACGAAACCATCGCCACCCTGATCGCTGAAGACGAAACGCTGGACGCTAACGAGCTGAGCGAAATTCTGCACGCTATCGAGAAAAACGTTGTTCGTAGCCGCGTACTGGCAGGCGAGCCGCGTATCGATGGCCGTGAAAAAGACATGATCCGTGGTCTGGACGTGCGTACTGGCGTACTGCCACGTACTCACGGTTCTGCGCTGTTCACCCGTGGTGAAACGCAGGCGCTGGTAACCGCGACCCTGGGTACCGCACGTGACGCGCAGATCATCGACGAACTGATGGGCGAGCGCACTGACAGCTTCCTGTTCCACTACAACTTCCCTCCGTACTCCGTAGGCGAAACCGGTATGGTTGGCTCGCCGAAGCGTCGTGAAATTGGTCACGGTCGTCTGGCGAAGCGCGGCGTGCTGGCAGTAATGCCAGAAGCAGACAAATTCCCGTACACCGTACGTGTGGTGTCTGAAATCACCGAATCCAACGGTTCTTCTTCCATGGCTTCCGTGTGTGGTGCCTCTCTGGCGCTGATGGATGCAGGCGTGCCAATCAAAGCCGCCGTTGCGGGTATCGCAATGGGCCTGGTGAAAGAAGGCGACAACTTCGTTGTTCTGTCTGACATTCTGGGTGACGAAGACCACCTGGGCGATATGGACTTCAAAGTGGCGGGTTCCCGCGACGGTATCTCTGCGCTGCAGATGGATATCAAAATTGAAGGTATCACCAAAGAGATCATGCAGGTTGCTCTGAACCAGGCTAAAGGTGCGCGTCTGCACATCCTGGGCGTGATGGAACAGGCTATCAACGCGCCACGCGGTGATATCTCTGAATTCGCTCCGCGTATTCACACCATCAAGATCAATCCAGACAAGATCAAAGATGTTATCGGTAAGGGCGGTTCCGTAATCCGTGCGCTGACCGAAGAGACGGGCACCACCATCGAAATCGAAGACGACGGTACTGTGAAGATCGCAGCAACCGACGGCGAGAAAGCGAAATTCGCGATCCGTCGCATCGAAGAAATCACTGCAGAAATCGAAGTGGGCCGCGTCTACGCAGGTAAAGTGACCCGTATCGTTGACTTTGGCGCGTTCGTTGCCATCGGTGGCGGTAAAGAAGGTCTGGTTCACATCTCTCAGATCGCTGACAAGCGCGTTGAGAAAGTGACCGATTACCTGCAGATGGGACAGGAAGTACCGGTTAAAGTTCTGGAAGTTGACCGCCAGGGCCGTATCCGTCTGAGCATTAAAGAAGCAACCGAGCAGTCTCAGCCTGCTGCGGCGCCGGAAGCTCCGGCTGCTGAACAGCAAGGCGAGTAAGTTGCCATTTGCCCTCCGCTTCGCGGAGGGCCTGTTATCAGGCAGGACGCCTTGTTAAGCCGCCGGGGGACAGGACGTTCATCCAATAGTTGTCTTCGGGAGTGGGAAATGAAGCCTTTTTTGCGCTGGTGTTTCGTTGCGACAGCTTTAACGCTGGCAGGATGCAGCAACTCTGCCTGGCGTAAGAGCGAAGTCCTCGCAGTGCCATTGCAACCGACTTTGCAACAGGAAGTGATTCTGGCACGCATGGAACAAATACTTGCCAGTCGGGCTTTAACCGATGACGAACGCGCACAGCTTTTATATGAGCGCGGAGTGTTGTATGATAGTCTCGGTCTGAGGGCATTAGCGCGAAATGATTTTTCACAAGCGCTGGCTATCCGACCTGATATGCCTGAAGTATTCAATTACTTAGGCATTTATTTAACGCAGGCAGGCAATTTTGATGCTGCCTATGAAGCGTTTGATTCTGTACTTGAGCTTGATCCAACTTACAACTACGCGCACTTGAATCGCGGTATCGCATTATATTACGGCGGTCGTGATAAGTTAGCGCAAGATGATCTGCTGGCGTTTTATCAAGACGATCCTAATGATCCTTTCCGTAGCCTGTGGCTTTACATCGTTGAGCGGAAGCTCGATGAGAAGCAGGCAAAAGAAGCCCTGAAACAGCGCTTCGATAAATCGGATAAGGAACAGTGGGGATGGAACATTGTCGAGTTCTACCTGGGCAACATTAGCGAAGCAACGCTGATGGAACGCCTCAAGGCGGACGCAACGGATAACACCTCGCTCGCTGAGCATCTCAGTGAAACCAACTTCTATTTAGGTAAGTACTACCTAAGTCTGGGGGATATGGACAGCGCTACGGCACTGTTCAAATTAGCGGTTGCTAACAACGTACATAACTTCGTTGAGCACCGTTATGCATTGTTGGAATTATCGCTCTTGGGCCAGGAGCAAGACGACCTGGCAGAATCGGACCAGCAATAGCTGACGACATAAACATCAGCCCGTAATCTTTTGATTGCCATCACCTTCACTGGTGAGGGCGTTGTTGTTCGTCAATACACCTACTTTGAGCCGGTTCACACTTTTCAATGAAAATTGCTAATCATTTTCACGATGAGCTAAGTAGACTGGCCGCCATTGACATTGAGGCACTCGTACTACATGGCTGAATTCGAAACCACTTTTGCAGATCTGGGCCTGAAGGCTCCTATCCTTGAAGCCCTTAACGATCTGGGTTACGAAAAACCATCTCCGATCCAGGCAGAATGTATCCCGCATCTGCTCTCTGGTCGTGACGTGCTGGGCATGGCCCAGACTGGTAGCGGTAAAACCGCAGCGTTCTCGCTGCCGCTGCTGAACAACATCGATCCGGACCTGCGTGCACCGCAGATCCTCGTCTTGGCTCCAACCCGTGAACTGGCTGTTCAGGTTGCTGAAGCAATGACGGAATTCTCTAAACATATGCGCGGCGTAAACGTGGTAGCCCTGTACGGCGGCCAGCGTTATGACGTGCAGTTACGCGCCCTGCGCCAGGGCCCACAGATTGTTGTCGGTACGCCGGGCCGTCTGCTGGATCACCTGAAGCGCGGTACTCTGGACCTCTCTAAACTGAGCGGTCTGGTACTGGATGAAGCAGATGAAATGCTGCGTATGGGCTTCATCGAAGACGTAGAAACCATCATGGCGCAGATCCCGGAAGGTCACCAGACCGCTCTGTTCTCTGCAACCATGCCAGAAGCGATCCGTCGCATTACCCGCCGCTTCATGAAAGAGCCGCAGGAAGTGCGTATTCAGTCCAGCGTGACCACTCGCCCGGACATCAGCCAGAGCTACTGGTCTGTCTACGGCATGCGCAAAAACGAAGCGCTGGTGCGTTTCCTGGAAGCGGAAGATTTTGATGCGGCGATTATCTTCGTGCGTACCAAAAACGCGACCCTGGAAGTGGCTGAAGCCCTGGAGCGTAGCGGCTATAACAGCGCAGCGCTGAACGGCGACATGAACCAGGCCCTGCGTGAGCAGACGCTGGAGCGTCTGAAAGACGGTCGTCTGGATATCCTGATTGCAACCGACGTGGCAGCACGTGGTCTGGACGTTGAGCGTATCAGCCTGGTTGTAAACTACGACATTCCGATGGATTCCGAGTCTTACGTTCACCGTATCGGTCGTACCGGTCGTGCGGGTCGTGCTGGCCGTGCGCTGCTGTTCGTTGAGAACCGCGAGCGTCGTCTGCTGCGCAACATTGAACGCACCATGAAGCTGACCATTCCAGAAGCAGACCTGCCAAACGCAGACCTGCTGGGCAAACGCCGTCTGGAAAAATTCGCCGCAAAAGTCCAGCAGCAGCTGGAAAGCAGCGATCTGGATCAGTACCGTGCGCTGCTGTCGCAGATTCAGCCTACCGCTGAAGGCGAAGAGCTGGACATGGAAACCCTGGCAGCAGCACTGCTGAAAATGGCTCAGGGCGAACGTAGCCTGATCGTGCCACCAGATGCACCGATGCGTCCTAAGCGCGAGTTCCGTGACCGTGACGATCGTTTCGAACGTCGTGGCGACCGCAACGATCGCGGTCCACGCGGCGATCGTCCAGAGCGTGGCGGTGAAGACCGTCCACGTCGTGAACGTCGTGACGCGGGCGATATGGAACTGTACCGCATTGAAGTGGGCCGTGATGATGGCGTTGAAGTTCGTCACATCGTTGGCGCGATTGCTAACGAAGGCGACATCAGCAGCCGTTACATTGGTAACATCAAGCTGTTCGCATCCCACTCTACCATCGAGCTGCCAAAAGGCATGCCGGGCGAAGTACTGCAGCACTTTACTCGCACCCGCATCCTGAACAAGCCGATGAACATGCAGCTGTTGGGCGATGCACAGCCACGTCCTGACCGCGGCGGTGAACGTCGTGGCGGTGGTCGCGGTTTCGGCGGCGAGCGTCGTGAAGGCGGCCGCAGCGAAGGTCGCGGTGGCGAAGGTCGTCGTTTCTCCGGCGAACGCCGCGAAAACCGTGGCCCGCGCCGTGAAGAAGGCACCAGCCGTCGTCGTTTCGGTGACGCGTAAGTCTTACGCACCGACGTAAAGTAAAATATACAGCCCCGATACACGCGATCGGGGCTTTTTTTATTCCCTTTGTACTCTTGTACTGGTACAGTGCGTCACACTAAAATGCAGAACCGCATGATTAACTGGAGACAAGGCTGTATGGCGACACTAACCACCACCCAAACGTCACCTTCGCTGCTTGGCGGCGTGGTGATCATCGGCGGAACCATTATCGGTGCCGGGATGTTCTCCCTGCCCGTGGTCATGTCCGGTGCGTGGTTCTTCTGGTCGCTGGCGGCGCTGGTCTTTACCTGGTTCTGCATGCTTCATTCCGGGCTGATGATCCTTGAAGCAAACCTGAATTACCGCATTGGCTCCAGCTTCGACACCATCACCAAAGATCTGCTGGGCAAAGGCTGGAACCTGGTGAACGGCCTTTCCATCGCGTTTGTGCTCTACATTCTGACCTACGCGTATATTTCGGCGAGCGGCTCGATTCTGCATCATACCTTTGCTGAAATGTCGCTGAACGTTCCGGCGCGTCTGGCCGGACTGTGCTTTGCCCTGGGCGTGGCGTTTATCGTCTGGATGAGTACCAAAGCGGTGAGCCGCATGACGGCCATCGTGCTGGGCGCTAAGGTCATCACTTTCTTCCTGACCTTCGGCAGCCTGCTGGGGCACGTCACGCCCGCCACGCTGTTTAACGTCGCGGAAGTGAACACCTCCTACACGCCGTACCTGCTGATGACGCTGCCGTTCTGTCTGGCATCGTTTGGCTACCACGGTAACGTGCCGAGCCTGATGAAGTACTACGGCAAGGATCCGCGCACCATCGTGAAATGCCTCGTCTACGGCACGCTGCTGGCGCTGGGGCTGTATGTGATTTGGCTGCTGGGGACGATGGGTAACATCCCGCGTCCGGAATTTATCGGCATTGCGCAGAAGGGCGGTAACATCGACGTGCTGGTGCAGGCCCTGAGCGGCGTGCTGAACAGCCGGAGCCTGGATCTGCTGCTGGTGGTCTTCTCCAACTTTGCGGTGGCGAGTTCTTTCCTGGGCGTTACGCTGGGCCTGTTTGACTACCTGGCGGATCTGTTCGGCTTTGATGATTCCGCGCTTGGGCGCTTCAAGACCGCGCTGCTGACCTTCCTGCCGCCGATTGTGGGCGGTTTGCTGTGGCCGAACGGCTTCCTGTACGCCATCGGCTATGCAGGACTGGCGGCAACCATCTGGGCTGCGATTGTGCCGGCGCTGCTGGCGCGTAAATCACGTCAACGCTTCGGCAGTCCAAAATTCCGCGTCTGGGGTGGAAAGCCGATGATTGCCCTGATCCTGGTGTTTGGGGTAGGTAACGCGGTGGTCCACGTGCTGTCGAGCTTTAATCTGTTGCCTGTGTACCAGTAAATCGTGCGGCCTGATCCCCTCACCCCGACCCTCTCCCGAAAGGAGAGGGAGAAAACCGTAGGCCGGATAAGGCGAAGCCGCCATCCGGCAAAAAACTACCCCACCAACTCCTCTTTCACCTGCATCGCCAAATCAAACGAGTGCAAGCGCGCCTGGTGATCGAAAATCTGGCCGTTAACCATAATTTCATCCGCCTGCGTTTCACGCAGCACCGCTTCCAGACCGTGACGCACTTTTGCCTTATCGCCCACCAGCGACATGCTCAGCGCCTGCTGCACACCGTACTGCTCGGAGGCGGACCACAGCTGATGCATATTCTCCACCGGCGGCGGAAGCTGGCCCGTCTCACCGCGACGCAGCTTCACAAACGCCTGTTGCATTGAGGTAAACAGGAATTCCGCGTCGCGGTTGCTGTCGGCTGCAATGATGTTGATGCACACCATCGCGTAAGGTTTCTCAAGACGCTCGGACGGTTTGAAGTTCGTGCGGTAGAGATGCAGTGCCTGATGCAGCATATCCGGCGCGAAGTGGGAGGCGAACGCAAACGGCAGCCCCAGCTGTGCGGCGAGCTGTGCACTGTAGAGGCTTGAGCCTAACAGCCACACCGGGATCTTCTCGCCGTAGCCCGGTACCGGGCGCACGTGTGGGTTCGGATCGCGTGCGTCGAACCAGTCCACCAGCTCGGCCACGTCGCGCGGGAAGTTGTCGATATCGCCGCTCATATGGCGGCGCAGGGCGCGCATGGTCGGCTGATCGCTGCCCGGCGCACGGCCAAGACCCAAATCAATACGCCCCGGATAGAGGGTATTCAGGGTGCCAAACTGCTCGGCAATCACCAGCGGGGCGTGGTTCGGCAGCATTACGCCACCGGAGCCCAGGTGCAGGGTGGTGGTATTTGCTGCCAGATAGCCAATCAGTACAGAGGTAGCGGCGCTGGCGATGCCCACCATATTGTGGTGCTCGGCCAGCCAGTAGCGGTGATAGCCACGCTTTTCGGCGAGCTGAGCCAGATCGAGAGAGTGCGAAAAGGCTTCTCGCGCGGAGGAGCCTTGTGGGATCGGCGCCAGATCCAGCACCGAAAACGGAATGGTTTTGTCAGTCATAACAGCTCACTTTGTCGACGGTCAATCTTTAATACTGCATTAAAAAATGATAACCGTTGTTAACAAAGTGAGCCTTTTTTAGGCCTGAAGTTCCAGCCCGGCCAGACGTTTCCAGTAACCGTTGCAGTCGCTGTTTGCCGTCAGCGGCAGCGGCGACGCGCCGTTTTCGTTGGCGCGGAAGGCGTCCAGCATAGCGAACACGCTGGTATCCAGCGGCGACAGGCGCACCATGTCCACCAGCCCGTCCATCGACGCCAGTTCGTTGCCGAGGTTATAGACATAGCCGCTCATGGTCTGAATGCCGTTCAGAACAAATACCTGCTGATTTTCCTGCGACAGCATGCTGCGCCCGTTCGGGTATTTGATACAGCAGGTTTCACATTCGTCTTTCGGGCGGTCTTCCGAGCGCGCGGTAAAGCAGCGAGCGGAGTAGGCCAGCGGCAGATGGCCGTAGCTCAGCACTTCCACTTCAAACTGATGGCGAATGCCCAGCTCGTCGCACTGGTTCAGCAGGTTTGCCAGCCAGTCGCGGGAGAGCTCCACCGGCATACACCAGCGTATCATTCCCTGTTTGAGCAGCAGACGCAGGGTGACGGCGTTATAGCAGTTCAGCGCATGGCCCGCGACAAAGGGCAGCCTGCGTTCGGCGCACATGTTCACCACGCCCAGATCGCTCGCTTCCAGCAGAAACTCGCCGTTTTCGACGTAGCGCTTCAGCTCTCCCAGTTCGGACGAGGCCTGCACCAGCGCGAGCGTTGAAAGCACCACCTGTTTGCCGCTGCCGGCCAGGCTTTTCGCCATATCCAGCCAGTCGCCCACTTTGGTGGCGCGGCGTTTGCTGCATACCGCTTCACCGAGGTAAATCACATCGGCGCTGCTGGTGGCGGCCTGTTGGTAAAAATCTTCCAGCGTCTCTTTTGGCCAGTAGTAGAGCACCGGCCCTAATGAATATTTCATGGTTATCTCACTGCCATTTACGGTGATACGCGCCCAGCGTGGTTTGCGTGCCTTCGGACATCGATCCGAGCGTCTCCATCCACGCCGCTTGCGGGGCATAGTTCTGCGGGTCCGCCATGCAGCGGTCGATGGCCTGACGCCACACTTTCGCCACCTGGCTCACGTAGGCCGGGCTGCGCTGGCGACCTTCAATTTTCACCGAGGCAATATTGGCGGCCAGCAGCTCCGGCAGCAGCTCCAGCGTGTTAAGGCTGGTGGGCTCTTCCAGCGCGTGGTAGCGCTCGCCGTCGACCAGGTAGCGGCCTTTGCAAAGCGTCGGGTAGCCCGCGTTTTCACCGTCCTGATAGCGGTCGATCAGCACTTCATTCAGACGAGACTCCAGTCCCTGAGGGGTCTGCTGCCAGCGAACGAAGCGGGCAGGGGAGCAGGCCCCGACGGTATTCGGCGATTCACCGGTTAAGTAAGAAGAAAGATAGCAACGGCCTTCTGCCATGATGCACAGGCTACCAAAGGCAAATACTTCCAGCGGCACTGGCGTGACGCGAGCGAGTTGCTTAACCTGATGAATAGAGAGCACGCGCGGCAGCACCACGCGGGCTACGTCAAAGTTTTGATGGTAAAAACGCACCGCCTCTTCGTTTGTGGCAGATGCCTGAACAGAGACGTGGCGCTCAATATGCGGATAGCGTTCTGCCGCATACTCAAGCATGGCGAGGTCGGCCAGGATTAACGCATCGGCACCCAGCTGTGCTGCCATATCCACCGCGCGCTGCCAGCGGGCGTAACCGTCAGGATGGGCAAACGTATTGATGGCAATATGCAGCTTGCGGCGGTACTGATGAACGAAGTTAACGGCTTCCTGAAGCTTTTTCTCCGTAAAGTTGAGGCCAGCAAAATGGCGGGCGTTGGTGTCATCTTTCAGCCCGATATAGACCGCATCGGCCCCATTTTCGATGGCCGCCTTAAGCGCCGGAAGGTTTCCGGCAGGGCAGAGCAGCTCCATAAATTATCCTGATGTAGTCGATAGCAAAATTGTTAACGAGCTGGGATTTTAATTAACCCATACGCGACAATTTTTGATTTAAGGCAGCTAATGGCGTATTGATGGCACCAATAATGAGGTACGTCGGACGACGGTTTGTTGATTTACGCCGCTATGTTGCGCTTCGGATATGGCAAAATAGCGGGACTATAGCTATCAGGGAGTAAAGCTCGTGCTGGATAAACTGCGTTCACGTCTCGTACAATTCGGTCCATCAATGCTGAGCGTGCCGGTCAGGCTGGCGCCGTTCGCGCTTAAACGGCAGGTACTGGAGCAGGTCCTGAGCTGGCAGTTCCGTCAGGCGCTGCAGGACGGTGAACTGGAGTTTCTGGAAGGCCGCTGGTTAAGCATTGAGGTTCGTGACATCGGGCTGCGCTGGTTTACTTCGGTTGAGAACGACCAGCTGATCGTTCGTGAGTCCGCCGAGGCGGATGTGAGCTTTAGCGCCAACGCCAGCGACCTGCTGATGATTGCCGCGCGCAAGCAGGATCCGGATACGCTCTTCTTCCAGCGCCGTCTGGTGATTGAGGGCGACACGGAGCTTGGCCTGTACGTTAAGAATTTAATGGATGCCATTGAGCTGGAGCAGATGCCGAAAGCGCTGCGCGTGATGTTGATGCAAATGGCAGATTTCGTTGAGGCGGGGCTGAAATCCCCGCCGGACAGTAAACACACTTCAGTAGGTGAGCCATGCTGATTCGAGTCGAAATTGGGATTGATGCACCGGGTATCGATGCGTTATTACGCCGCGCCTTTGAGAGCGATGCGGAAGCCCAACTGGTCCACGATCTCCGTGAAGACGGCCTGATCACGCTGGGGCTGGTTGCCACCGATGACGAAGGTCAGGTTGTCGGCTATGTGGCCTTCAGCCCGGTGATCGTTCAGGGTGAAGATCTTCAGTGGGTGGGCATGGCACCGCTGGCGGTAGATGAAAACTACCGCGGGCAGGGCCTGGCGCGCCAGCTGGTCTATGAAGGGCTGGACTCGCTTAATGAGTTTGGCTATGCCGCCGTGGTCACGCTGGGCGATCCGGCATTCTATGGCCGTTTAGGCTTCGAGCAGGCCGCGCATTACGATCTGCGCTGCCGCTGGCCGGGTACCGAATCCGCCTTCCAGGTGCATCGCCTGGCGGATGATGCCCTGAACGGCGTAAATGGTCTGGTGGACTACCACGATCATTTCAATCGCTTTTAATCAGGCTCTCGCGTAGCGCCTCAAAGGAGCCGTCTCCGGTTACGAGGCGCTCTTTCTGGCGCTTCGTCAGCTGCTTGATGCGGTATTCCAGCCTGAGCGCCAGCGAACGGTCGCCGACTGCCGCTGAGAAGGCGAGCTGTAATTCCCCTTTCCCCCGCAGCGCCTTTGCCCCTTTTCCCGTTTGATGTTGTAAAAAACGCCGCGCCACATCGGTTGTGATCCCGGTGTAGAGGGCGTTATCAGCGGTTCGGACAAGATAGAGAAACCAGCACACGGTAAACAGATTCAGTATGTTAAGGTGAACGCACCATAGCATGAGAGAGAACGAAAATGGAAACACTGGCCGCCATTAACCGCTGGCTGGCGAAGCAGCATGTTGTCACCTGGTGCGTCTACAACGAGGGTGAGATGTGGTGCGCCAACGCATTTTACTACTACGATCCGGAGCGCGTCGCTTTTTACGTCATGAGCGAAGACAAAACGCGTCATGCGCAGATGACCGGTCAGCAGGCAAAAGTCGCGGGCACGGTAAATGGCCAGCCGAAAACGGTCGCGCTGATCCGTGGGGTACAGTTTAAAGGGGAAATCCGTCGCCTGGACGGAGAAGAGAGCGACGCGCGTCGTAAGCACTACACGCGCCGCTTCCCGGTTGCCGCTGCGCTAAAAGCCCCGGTGTGGGAAATCCGCCTCGATGAGCTGAAATTTACCGACAACACCCTGGGCTTTGGCAAGAAGCTGCACTGGTTACGCGCCGAGCAGGCGTAGCGCTTCGCGGTTAAACGCCGGAAGATCGTCCGGGGTCCGGCTGGTGATCAACTGGTCGTTGTCATTGACCACCTCCTGATCGTAAAACTCGGCCCCTGCATTTTTCAGATCGATAACGATCGGTTTCACGGCGGTAAGCTTACGCCCGCGAACAACCTCCGCGCTGATGAGCAGCTGCGGGCCGTGACAGATGGCAAAGACCGGTTTGCCGGTAGAGACAAAGTCCCGGGTAAAAGTCACGAAGCGCTCGTCCCCGCGCAGGGAATCCGGTGAATGGCCGCCTGGCAGCAGCAGGGCGTCGAAATCTGACGGGCTAACGTTATCGATGGATTCATTGATGGTCACGGTCGCTTCGCCCTTATGGCCTTTCACCGTTTTGCCTGCCTCTTTCTCAATGGTGATAACCTCGTGTCCCGCCTTGCGGAACGCCTCTGCAGGAGAGGTGAATTCTGAATCTTCAAACTCGTCGGTAATCAAGACTGCGATTTTCTTGCCCATGCTTCCTCCGTTGTTTTGGCTTCAGACTGATTTTTCTCCGCTTGTGGTAAATACTTACCTGTAACAGACTTCTAAGTGTGGTCGACCACGCTGAGTTCGCAAACGGACAATTCTGTAAAGGGGATAAGATGAGTCAGGTACTGATTACAGGCGCAACCGGGCTGGTGGGCGGGCATCTGCTGCGGCTGCTGATCCAGGACCGCCATATTAACTACATCGCCGCACCGACGCGTCGCCCGCTGTTGGACATCTCCGGCGTCTTTAACCCGCATGACCCCCAGCTCACCGACGCGCTGGCGCAGGTGCAGGACCCGATAGATATCGCCTTTTGCTGCCTGGGCACGACGCGGCGTGAGGCGGGCAGTAAAGAAGCCTTTGTTCATGCGGACTACACGCTGGTAGTGGACACAGCCCTGACGGCGAAAAAGCTGGGGGCAAAACATTTCCTGGTGGTCAGCTCGCACGGCGCCAGCACCGGCTCGCCGTTTTTTTACAATCAGGTGAAGGGCAAAATGGAAGAGGCGCTGATTGCCCAGAAGTGGGAGCGTCTGACAATCGTGCGGCCTTCGATGCTGATGGGGCACCGCGACGAACGGCGTTTTAACGAATCCTTTTTCGCCCCGCTGTTTCGCATCCTGCCGGGTAACTGGAAGTCCATTGAGGCGCGGGACGTCGCGCAGGCGATGCTGAAAGAGGCGCTGGCACCGTCGCAGGAGGGCGTCAATATCATCCCTTCGGCAAAACTGCGTGAAATCGCGCAGGGCGAGGCGTAAACTTCTCCGGCTTATTAAATAACACTCTCCGGGGAATGGTATGACTGGTCAGTCTTCATCTCAGGCGGCAACACCTGTCCAATGGTGGAAGCCCGCACTCTTCTTTCTCGTGGTCATCATTGGCCTCTGGTATGTGAAATGGCAGCCGTACTACGGCAAAGCCTTCACCGCCGCCGAAACGCACAGCATCGGTAAATCTATTCTCGTTCAGGGTGATGCCAGCCCGCTGAAGGCGGCGTGGGATTACGCCATGGTCTACTTCCTCGCGGTGTGGAAAGCTGCCGTCTTAGGGGTGATCCTGGGATCGCTGATTCAGGTGCTTATTCCGCGTAACTGGCTGGTGAAAACTCTCGGTCAACCGCGCTTTCAGGGCACGCTGCTGGGCACGATTTTCTCCCTGCCGGGCATGATGTGCTCCTGCTGTGCCGCACCTGTTGCGGCGGGTATGCGCCGCCAGCGCGTATCCATGGGTGGTGCGCTGGCGTTCTGGATGGGGAACCCGCTGCTCAACCCGGCGACGCTGGTGTTTATGGGCTTTGTGCTCGGCTGGCATTTTGCCGCTATCCGGCTGGTTGCCGGGCTGCTGACGGTGCTGGTGGTGGCGACGCTGGTGCAAAAGCTGGTGAAGGATACTGTCGTCGAACCCGCAGCCGTTGGGCTGGGCGTCAGCGAACCGCAGGGCGGTTTCTTCACTCGCTGGGGTAAGGCGCTGTGGCAGCTTTTCTGGAGCACCATTCCGGTCTATATCCTGGCGGTCCTGGTTCTGGGCGCGGCGCGCGTCTGGCTCTTCCCGCATGCGGATGGCGCGATCGACAACACGCTGATGTGGGTGATTGCAATGGCCGTTGCAGGCTGCCTGTTTGTGATCCCCACGGCGGCGGAGATTCCGATTGTCCAGACCATGATGCTGGCCGGTATGGGTACCGCACCGGCGCTGGCGCTGCTTATCACCTTGCCGGCAATCAGCCTGCCGTCGCTCATCATGCTGCGTAAGTCTTTCCCGGCGAAAGCGCTGTGGCTGACGGCGGGACTGGTGGCGCTGAGCGGGGTGATTGTCGGGGGTATTGCGTTGATGTAAAAAAGCCCGGTGGCGCTCGCGCTCACCGGGCCTTCAGTCAGGTGTGGATTACTTAATGTAGGTAAACGCGGTGGTGACGTGCTTCACGCCGCTCACCCGGCTGGCGATATCCGCCGCCGCTTTCCCTTCACGGTCGGTCACCAGACCCAGCAGGAACACTTCACCGTTTTCGGTCGTTACCTTCACGTTTGAGGATTTCACCTGGTCTGAGCCCAGCAACTGGGAGCGGACTTTGGTGGTGATCCATGTGTCAGACGACGCGGTCCCCAGGCTGATTGGCTGACCCTGGCGGATTTCATTGAAGACTTCCGTGGTGCCCTCAACGCCCATTGCGATCTGCTTCGCGCGGCTGGAGAGCTCGGTATTCGGTGCCTGGCCGGTCAGCAGGACTTTGCCCTGATAAGCCGTCACGTTGATACGCGCTTCTTTCTTGATTTGTTCGTCTTTCGACAGCGCGCTGTTGACCCGCAGCTCCAGCGTACCGTCATCCACCTGTGTGCCCACAGAGCGCGGATCGGTCGCCGCTTTGGTGCCCACTGCAGCGGTACCCACAACGGCCGCAGCAATACATCCCTGAAGCAGTAATGCAGACATAAGGACTGCGAGGGTCGATAAAGCCTTCATAAAAACTCCTTAATCATCCTGGTGAGGGAAAAGCGTGTTATCGATCAAATCGCATAAGCAGTTCACCGTGAGCATATGCATCTCCTGAATACGTGCGCTCCGGTGAGACGGAATGCGGATTTCCACATCCTGCGGCCCGAGCAGACCCGCCAGCTCACCGCCGTCGTAGCCGGTTAAGGCGACGATGGTCATGTCGCGGGTAACGGCGGCTTCAACGGCTTTGACGATGTCCCGGCTGTTGCCGCGCGTGGAGATGGCCAGCAGCACATCGCCGGCGTGCCCCAGGGCGCGCACCTGCTTCGCGTAAATTTCGTCATGCAGACGATCGTTAGCAATCGCTGTTAAGACCACATTATCGGTATTAAGTGCAATGGCAGGTAAACTCGGGCGTTCTGTTTCAAAGCGATTGATCATGCTGGCAGCAAAATGCTGTGCGTTGGCGGCTGAGGTTCCGTTGCCACAACAGAGGATTTTGTTGCCGTTAAGCAGGGATTGCACCAGCGTCATTGCAGCGCGAGAGATCGCGTCCGGAAGGGCTTCCGCCGCGGCAATCTGAGTCTGGATGCTTTCTGTGAAGCACACTTTAATTCTTTCGAGCACGTTATCCCTTTTAAATCTTAATTATGCGTCTTCGCCAAAAGCGTTTTTAAGCCATTCGATCTCATTTCCGGTGAAGGCTATCACATCGAAACGGCAATCCACAGTATCAAAGCTCCCATTATGGCGGGCAAGCCACAAGTGGGCAGTCTGTAATAATTTATGTTGTTTGGCGAGCGTCACGCTGGCGGCAGCACCGCCAAAACGGGAAGACTGTCGAAAGCGGACTTCTATAAACACAATCACCTGACCGTCTTTCATGATCAGATCAATTTCGCCGCCGCGCCCGCGGACGTTAGCGGCGATAAAGCGCAGTCCTTTGCCTTCAAGCCAGCGACGCGCTTTTAACTCCCACGCATCGCCAGTCTCTTTACGGCTTAACTGGCCGGGACGATTTGCCCCTGCTGGTATTTGAGCCATGATAACTTCCTGTTAATCACGCAGTCCTGCGTCGCGGTCAGATCGCCGGTGTTGCCGTTAAGCTCAAAGCCCGGCACCTGACGCATCTGGGTGAAGTGGTTCGCCAGCGCCCATGCATCGACGCCCATCGCATACAGACGCGCCAGAGAGTAGTCGTTACGTACGGAGCTTAGCGCCTGCTGCATCAGCGCCGGGTTGCTGCCCGCCAGCATTGGAATTTCACTGTACTGCAGGCCGTCCATTTCCAGACGAAAATCCGGGCCCGCAGTACCTTGCGCGCTGCGGGAGCTGGCGTAGAGCGTTGCGCCGCTCTGGCTGCCGTTACGCATCGCAATCATCGGTTTGATAAAGGCGATCTCCTGCGGCGTGGCAACGATATAGGCTGCATCCACTTTACCGCCACCGCTAATCTGCGCGTCGGTAGGTGGGGCAGGGATGGTCAGCCCGCCAATGGTCACGCTCTGCTGCTGAGGCAGGCTGGCGGAAACCGGGCTGCCGTTAAGCGCGATACCCGCCCCGCCGTTGACGCCCGCACGCAGTTCAGAGACGGAACCGAATTTCTGCTGCAGCACGATGCCGCCGCCCAGCTTCTGCCACTCGTCGGCAAAGGCATTAGCCACGCGATCGCCAAGCGTACTGCGCGGGATCAGCAGCAGCGGAGCCTGTTTACCCTGCTCGTGGATATGACGCGCCGCATCGCGGGCTTCATCTTCCGGAGAAAGCGCGAAGTAGCAAATATTGGCCCGGTTCTGAACCTGTTCCGGCTGGTTGAGCGCCAGCACGTTCAGCGTGGTGTTGCTCTTCATCAGCTCTTCCACGTTATTTTTCAGCAGCGGGCCGACAACGATGCTCGCCCCGTCCTGCTGAACCTGCGCCAGCACCTGATCGAGCGGTTTCGAACTGGTGTCGTAGATTTTCAGCTCAGCGCCAGGGTTCGCGCTGGTGGTCGCCACGGCCTGCGGCTGAGCGGCAGGTTGGGATGCAGGTTGTACAGGCTGCTGTTGAGGCTGTTCTGCTGTTGCCTCAGGTGCCGGAGGCGTCGCTTGTGTCTCAGCCGGAGGCTGTGCCGCAGGTGCTGCTGTAGCTGGTGGGGTAGTCGGTGCGGTAACTGGGTTTTGCATTGTGCCCTGCGCCGGCGTTTGTGCCGTTGTCAGGTCACTGGTCTCTGCGGCGGAGGGGCTGACAACGTCGTTTACGTTGGCCGCCTGGGCCGCCTGTACCGGTACCGCACTGCCCGTCACCGGCGAGGTGCCGTTTTTCGCCGCTTCAAAGCCCTGTTGAATCGTACGGCCAAACACGGCCGCCTGGCCATTTAGCGGCAGAAGCAGCGCGATTTTGCTGGTCGATGCTGGCTTAAAGTTCTGCACGTTTACCAGCTGGGTTGGCAGCTTTTTCGCCCCCGGGTTCTGCGGGTAACGGGTCTGCCAGTCGGTAATACCGGCTTTCAGCATTTTTGGATCGCTGCGGTTGTTAAACCACATCTGCTGCAGATCCAGCCAGCCCTGGAGCACGTTTTCGTCCGCGTTGATGACCAGCGCCTTTGCCTGATCCTGGGTCATCGAGGCAAGTGCCTGCCAGGTGGCATCAATGTTTTTCTGCTTGTCGGCCCCGGCGAGCAGCGGCTCCTGGGCAATCAAGGCGCGCAGCAGGGTCAGGGAAGGACGCCCCTGTTCAGCGGTGATGCCCGCCTGCCAGAAGCGCGCCTGCTGGTTTTTATCCAGCGCACTCAGGTCGATGCTCCCCAGGATCTTTTTCGCGCTCTCATAGTCTTTCTGCGCGACCTTCAGCTCGGCAGAGAGCAGGCTCTGCTCAAGACGCTGGGTATCGTTAAGCTCTTTCGGCAGTTGGCCGAACAGCTCGGCAGCCTGCTGGGTTTTGCCCTCTTTCAGCAGTGCACGAATGGCGAGTAATTGCCAGTTGATCCTGGTATCATTTGTACTCTGCGACATTTGTTGCAGATAAAAGCCAGAATCAGCCTGAGCGGAGCCCTGAAGATGGGCGGTGCTCTGGTCAGGTGCCTGGGTGCCACAGCCTGCAAAGATCAGGGCTGCGAGCAGAAGCGGCACGCTGCGCGTGGCTTTTTTTCGAAGAAACGTTAACGGTACCATACTGTATCCAGTGATTTTTTTTACGCAATGCTCAATATTAAATCGGCAATACGGACGAAACAATGAAACAACACGAAACGGCAGATAATTCTCAAGGCCAGCTTTATATTGTACCTACTCCTATCGGGAATTTGTCTGATATTACCCAACGTGCCCTCACTGTATTGCAAGCTGTTGATTTAATTGCGGCTGAAGACACCCGACACACCGGCCTGCTGCTGCAACATTTCGCGATTAACGCCCGATTGTTTGCTCTGCACGATCACAATGAGCAACAAAAAGCCGAAACGCTGGTGGCGAAGCTGAAAGAGGGGCAGAACATTGCGCTGGTCTCCGATGCCGGTACGCCGCTGATTAACGACCCTGGCTATCACCTGGTGCGTACCTGCCGTGAAGCTGGTATTCGCGTTGTGCCACTGCCGGGGCCGTGCGCCGCGATTGCTGCTTTGAGCGCGGCGGGTCTGCCGTCCGATCGCTTCTGCTATGAAGGTTTCCTGCCCGCCAAATCCAAAGGCCGCCGCGATGTGTTAAAGGAACTGGAGGCCGAGCCGCGTACCCTGATTTTCTACGAATCCACTCACCGTCTGCTGGAAAGCCTGGAAGATATGGTCACCGTCTGGGGCGTGAGTCGTTACGTGGTGCTGGCGCGCGAGCTGACCAAAACCTGGGAAACCATTCACGGTGCGCCGGTGGGTGAACTGCTGGCGTGGGTGAAGGAAGACGAAAACCGCCGCAAGGGTGAAATGGTGCTGATTGTCGAAGGACATAAGGCGGAAGAGGATGCCTTGCCTGCCGATGCGCTGCGCACGCTGGCTCTGCTGCAGGCGGAACTGCCGCTGAAGAAAGCGGCAGCGCTGGCGGCGGAAATTCACGGCGTGAAAAAAAATGCGCTGTATAAGTATGCGCTGGAGCAGCAGGGGGAGTGATCCATACTCCGCCTTTTTTTGCCGGGCAGCGCTGCGCTTGCCCGGCCTACAAAATATAGAGTGTCGGAATAAATGTCGGAAAAGAAAATTGCGCAGGTCACCCGCCGATCTGCGTCTTTCGCTAAACCGTAATGATCTCGGTGCCCGTTTTACCCAACAGTTCTTTTTCGTGCTTTCCGATCCCATCATCCGTAATCACACAGTCGATTTTTTCCATCGGCAACACCTGGTTGAACCCGCGGCGGTTGAACTTGCTGGCGTCCAGCACGGCAATCACCTTATGCGCTGCGGCAGCCATCACGCTGCTAATCGAATAGCCTTCATTGAACGTTGTAATGCCGTTGGTGGCATCAATACCGTCCGCGCCGACAAACATCAGATCCGCGCTTATCCCGGTCAGAGAGCGCTCGGCGATGGTGCCATGCATAGAGTGGGTTTTATGGCGCACGGTACCGCCACAGACCACGAGCGTAATATCTTTATTTTCCGAGAGGGCAAACGCGGCAGGCAGGCTGTTGGTGATGACGGTGATATTGGCTTTTTTGGTGAGTGCTTCGGCGATGAGCATGGTGGTGCTACCGCTATCGAGAATGATCGTCATCCCTTCTTCAATCATGGATGCTGCAGCCTGTGCGATCCGCTTTTTCGGGTCGCTCGCCAGCTGATAACGATCCTCCAGTACCACTTCCTGATTTTCGCTTTCCGCCAGGCTGCTGCCGGGTCTTGCTGCGCCACCGTGAAAACGCGTGACCAATCCTTTTTCTTCCAGCAGGCGGAGATCTGTTCGAATCGTCACTTCTGAAATGCCAAACATATTTGACAGATCCAGCACCATGACACTGCCCTGAGCGTTGACGAGGTCAACGATTTTATTGCGTCGCTCAAATGAGTTCATATTGAATTGCCTGATAATTAACTGCCTCTATTCTAATCGAAGGGATGCGAAAGGTGTATGACAATATTCGAAAGTAAATGTGAGCCAGCTCAGGTTGCTGGCTCGAAGCACTACGCGAAGCGCAGCATGATTTTGCCCTGCATAGGCGCACCGTTTAGTCCTTGCACGGCCTGAGCAAAGCTGTCGCTATCGCCGGTATGAGCAATAAGGGGCTTTAGCTGCAGTTGTTTCTCTGTGAGCAGGCGGGCTGCGGTTTCCCATTCTTCACCCGGCCACGGGGCCGAATAATTCATCCAACTTCCCAGAAGCGTCAACTCCTTACGCAGTATCTTGCCAAATGTCGCCGCAGGTAAGTTCAGGTCGTGATGCAGCGTACCCACCAGAGCGACCTGGGCGCGCGGCCCGGCGATATCAATGGCGAGCGTGACGGTTTGCGGTGTGCCAGCAGTCTCCAGAACCAACTGATCAAACGGGTTGTCGCTCAAGGCGTTGAGGATGTCGTCTGCGCCCAGAGCTCGGCTATTAAACACCTGAGTTGCCCCCAGCGCTGTTGCCAGCGCGAGCTTATCGTCGTTGATATCGATCGCGCTTACGCTGTTGGCGCCCAATGCCAGCGCACACTGCATCGCCAGCAGGCCAATCGTCCCTGCGCCGACAATTATGACGTTCTTACCCTCGCAGCCGGAAGCGAGATGAAACGCGTGTAGCCCTACGGTTATGGGTTCAATAAAAGCGCCATCCTCAATTGCCATCTCTGCTGGAAGGCGGAACAGGTTTGCGCGCTTCACCACGATATATTCCGCGTTGCCGCCTTCGCTACGAGATCCGACAAACTGATACTGCTTGCAGAGCGAGTAATAGCCTTTTTCACATGCGGGACAGGAAAAGCAGGGCAGTAATGGCACGCAGGCAACCGGATCGCCTGCTTTGAGATCGTGCACTTCGGTACCACAGGCTTCGACATAACCGCTAAATTCATGTCCCAGGATGATGGGATAATAATGCGCCCCTCCGGCAAAAATTCGCGGGATATCGGAGCCACATAATCCTGAGCAGGCAATGCGCACCTGCACATCATCCGCAGCCTGAATCTGAGGGATTGGACGTTCTTCAACACGCACGTTGCCCTCAGCGTGAATTACCACTGATTTCATATTCACTCCAGAAAAAGAGGGGGAGCTTGGCTCCCCGGATATTAAGACACCGTCTGGCTTTGCGGGTTAGCGACGTTCTTTTCTGCCGCGTTAAATACGCGGGCGCGTCGCCAGGTGAGCAGGACGCCAGTGAAGTAAATCGCGCCAATCACGATGAACCCCACCACGTTTTGCCAGGTGAACAATTCGATGAGCAGCCAGGTGACGGGTGAACCGCCCTGGTCCATGGAGGCCACCAGTCCGCCTGCTTTCAACGCGCCAGCATTTTGCGCAAGCTGGGTATGCAGGCCGATGGTCTGGGTCGCAATCCACAGCGTAATGCCCATGATGATGACGCCAGAGATAAGCGTGCGGAACAAGTTGCCCTGATGCACCGCGACCGCCATCGCCACAAAGAAGCCGATGGTGGCAAGGTCACCGAACGGCAGCACCTGGTTGCCCGGCACCAGAACCGCAATCAAAATGGTTAGTGGGATGAAAATCAGGCTGGCGGAGACGACGGACGTATGGCCCAGCAGCAGCGCCGGGTCGAGACCGATCAAGAACTCCTGCCCACCAAACTTCGCCTGCAGACGTTTACGGGCATGTTTAGCAATCGGCGTCAGGCCATCCATGATGGGTTTGATGACGCGCGGCATCAACAGCATCACGGCGGCGGTTTTAACGGCCAGCTGGAGAACCGATTTAGCGTCGTAGCCAGCCAGCATGCCAATAGCCAGTCCCATCACAAACCCAACCGTGACCGGTTCGCCAAACGGGCCAAAACGTTTTTGCACGTCGTCTGCGCTAAAATGAATACGCTTCACGCCTGGGATTTTGTCGATAATCGTATCGACCAGAACGGCGATCGGGCCAAGGTAAGCTGACGAGCCGTGAGGGATGGCGATCCCTTCCAGACCGAAAAAGTCCCGGGTGTCTTTAGCAAACCAGTCTCCAAGCTTGTAAACAAAGGCTGCATGCACCACAACGCCCAGGATCCCCAGCCAGTAAGAGCCAGTTGCCAGGTGCAGCATCGCACCGGTGAAGGTCATGTGCCAGATGTTCCAGATATCGACGTTTACTACCCGGGTCATCCGCGTCACCAGCATGACAACGTTAACGCCAATGGCAACAGGGATAGCAATAAGTGCAATCTGTGATGCCCAGGTCATTGGGGATGAACCCGGCCAGCCGACGTCCACCACGTGCAGGTTAATCTGGAACTGCTCAGCCATCGCTTTGGCCGCCGGGCCGATGGAGTCAAGCATCAGGCCGATAACCAGCCCGATCCCGACGAAGCCGATGCCAATATGCAGGCCGGATTTAAAGCAATCGCCCAGCTTCATCCCCAGAAGCTTCGAGAAGATAATGATGACTATGGGCAGCATGACGGTGGGACCGAGGTCGAGAATATACCGCATGATTTCGGTAAACATGATCTTACCCCTCGAGGATGGTCAGAATTTTTTGCTGCAGGGCTTCGATGCCGACGCCGGATACAAACGGCATGCCGTGCACCACCGGGATGTCGCCAAAGGCTCTGTCAACTTTCGCCGTGGTACAAATTAGATCTGCGCCGTCCATATAGGTTTCGATTTCAGTCACCCGGCACTGGACCAGATCCAGTTCAATGTGGTGGGCTTCACACAGCTCTTTGATCTCTTCTGCTGCCATGGTTGAGGTGGCGACAGCACCGCCGCAGGCAACAATAACTTTGCGTTTCATAGGGTACTCCTTTTTATTATCAGTATGTTATGAAGCCTGGGCACAGGCGACAGGCTCAAGGATCGTCTCCCGGAAACGATCGGCCAGGCGCTCTGCGGGCACCGCCAGCAGCATGTCCAGCGTGTCCGGGTTTTGTAGCTCACTGAAAAGGCGGCGCAGCAATTTCATTTGCGCCGCAGGGTTTTCAACGATTAACGCGATGATGAGTGAGACGGCGACCTCGCCATCATCGTCAGCCTGCTGAAAATGCACCGGTTTGTCCGGGCGAATCAGGTAAATCGCGGGGCGTTTCGCATGTATGGCTTCGCAGTGCGGAATAGCGACCGCATGGCGTTCAAGAGCAATGCCGGTGGGGTAGTTCATCTCCCTTTCCATAAGGGCGGCAGGGTATGTGGCGTGTACAACACCGTTAGCCAGCATCTCCTCGCCAATATGCGCCAGCGCCTGCTGGCAGGTTTCAAACTCAATTCCGGTACGGACAAAAACGTGACTCATACATTCTCCGGCATCAGACGGGTTCAGGGGTGCAGCCAAATCGATAGGCGCGTAATACATCCTGTATTTTGTCGATGATGAGATTTTGCGGTGTTGCGGCGATCTCATTCATCGACAATCGTTCGAACTGGACGGGCATAAACTGGCTGATCAGCCCCAGAGGCAAGGAGGTTGCGTTCAGATTAGCAATTAACTTCTCAACGCTCTGGCGAATGCGCGGGTGCGGCCAGTAGTAGCGAATGCGATCGGACAGGCTAAAGTGAATATCCACCATTGCCTGGCTCCAGGTGGGGCGGTAATACTTCTTCCAGTAATCCGGCTCGTTCAGCATGACTTCGTCGATCACGTCAAGCACATGGCTGCGTTGCTCAGGGGCGATGAGGGCCTTCTCCATTTGCGCGAGGGCAAAAATGGCTTCTCGCAGGGCAAAGGTAAGCGCCGGACCGACTTTCAGGATCGCGAAGTGATCGCGAACCAAAGCGCGATAGGCCTGACGAGTCTGGTAGTCGGTGGAGTGCGCCTCATAGACCATGGGGGTCTGGCGGATCCAGCCGGAAAGCGCCTCTGCCGCGTGCGGCTGGTAGTGAATAATTTGCGTATGGTCGAACTCCACGCCGGGTTGCACGACTATCGCAATCACGCGCGTCATCGCCTCGTCCAGACCGAGCGCGGCAAAGGCCTCACGATGCGTTTCCAGCGTCTGCGCGGCATCTTCCACACGGGTAACATGCACGCTGCTAATACTGCTGGCCTCACCGCCTGGAACGGGAACCTCAGTACCAATCACGTAGGTCAGCGCCGCTTTTTGTTCTTCAGTGGCCGTCTCTTCTGCCGCTTTACACAGTCGGGCAGCACGCTGTGCCACCACCCCTGGCGGGAGTGGAACAGGATCGTCGGCGCAGGACATGGAGGCGTCCAGGTGGATCTTGCTAAACCCTGCCGCGACATAGGCTTTGATCAATGCGATGGATTTCTCCATCGCCGCGTCTGCCGGTTCGTTTTGCCAACAGTTTGGCCCCAGATGATCGCCACCCAGGATCAAACGTTCATGCGGAAAGCCCACCTCTTTAGCAATCTTCAGAACGAAATTACGGAAATCAGCGGGTTTCATACCGGTGTACCCGCCGAACTGGTTCACCTGATTTGAGGTGGCCTCAATCAGTACCTTGTTGTCGGTATGCAGATCGAACCGCAGTGCGGCTTCGATAACCAGCGGGTGCGCTGAACAGACAGAACAAATACCGAGATGCTCTCCCGCCTTATGGCGGGCAATAATATCTTTCACATTTCCTCCGGGTCAGGACTTTAGAGTTTTCCTTCACAACCACAATCGTTAATGACTTTGCGCACCACCTCTTTCATGGCACGTTTGGCGGGCACCATGTAATGTCGCGGGTCACTGGTTTCGGGATGTGAAGCGAGATAGGTTTTCAGCGCATTCGAGAAGGCGATTTTGAGTTCTGTGGCAACGTTGACCTTGCAGATACCGAGGCGAATGGCCTGACGGATATCGGCCGTAGATAAACCTGAAGCGCCGTGCAGCACCAGCGGGATATCGACCTGATTGCGGATCTCTGCCAGACGTTCAAAATCAAGTTTCGGCGTGGCAGTGTAGAGGCCGTGCGCGGTACCGATGGCGACGGCCAATGAGTCGATACCCGTTAATTCAACAAATTCGCGTGCCTGTTGCGGGTTGGTGTAAAGCGCGTCTTTGCTGTCGACGACCAGGTCATCCTCCTGACCGCCAAGACGGCCAAGTTCAGCCTCCACGCTAACGTCGTAGCGGTGGCAGTAGTCTGTCACTCTCTTCACCAGCGCCACGTTTTCAGTGAACGGATGATGAGAGCCGTCGATCATTGCAGAGCGGACCCCTCTCTGTACTTTCTGCGCGATATCGTCGAAATCTTCGTGATGATCGAGGTGGATCGCCAGTGGCTGGTTATACGTTTTGGCCAGATCGCTGGCGATGGCGACCACGTTCCCGGTTCCGGCATAGCTAAACGTACCTGGCGTACCCGCGACGATCAGAGGGGAGCGCATCTCAGAGGCCGTTTCAACGACCACCTGCAGCGTTTCGAGATTATGAATATTGAATGCCGGTACGGCGTACCCTTCGCGCTGTGCTTTTAACAGCATCGCTTTCGACGAGATGATGAACATCTTTCCTCCGAAACCTTTCGTTTTGTTTATGCGAAAGAGAATATAGGGTTTCGGAATGTTATTTTGTGATTGGTATCTTAAAAATGAAAGAATCGAAATGAAAGATAAGAATGCGAAAGAAATGAAAGAAAAAAAAAGCATGGCCGAAGCCATGCTAAGCGAGGTTTACAGCAAACTCACGTCACTGGCGCCGGGTTAAACACCGCCAGCTGATTATGCAGCCCCCACTGGTCCGAGAACGTTTTCTTCCGCCCGCTTGCCACGTCCAGAATAAAATGGAACAGTTTCCAGCCCACGTCTTCAATACTCTCTTCCCCGGTGGCAATGGTGCCCGCGTTGATATCCATTAAGTCATACCAGCGGTTTGCCAGCTCGGTGCGGGTCGCCATCTTGATCACCGGGACCGCCATCAGGCCGTACGGCGTGCCGCGCCCGGTGGTAAAGACCTGTACCGTAATGCCGGACGCCACCTGCTGGGTGCCGCAAACAAAATCGCTGGCAGGCGTAGCCGCATAGATCAGACCGCGCCTGGTTGGCCGCTGGCCCGGAGAGAGCACTTCCACAATCGCGCTCTGGCCGGATTTAGCTATCGAACCGAGGGCTTTTTCCACCACGTTTGCCAGACCGCCTTTCTTGTTGCCCGGAGAGGGGTTGGCGCTGCGGTCGGTTTTGCCCATATCGAGATAGCTATCGTACCAGGCCATCTCCTCGAGCAGGCGTTTCCCCACCTCTTCATTAACGGCGCGCGGCGTAAGGAGATGGATGGCGTCACGCACTTCGGTGACTTCGGAGAACATCACCGTGGCGCCGCAGCGCACCAGCAGATCGGACGCATAGCCCACCGCCGGGTTAGCCGTCACGCCAGAGAAGGCATCGCTGCCACCGCACTGGGTGCCCACCACCAGTTCCGATGCCGGGCACGTTTCGCGCTGGCGGCGGTTGAGTTTGTCCAGATGACGCTCCGCCACCTGAAGAATATCGTCGACCATCGAACGGAAGCCAACGTGGCGTTCGTCCTGCAGGCGCACGATGCTGGCCTCGTCAGCCGGGATGGCTTTGACATCTTCGGTGCCCTGCAGCAGGCGCTCTGGCTGCAATTTTTCACACCCGAGACCAATCACCATCACCTCGCCGCCAAAGTTCGGATTAAGGGCGATATTGTGAATGGTACGGATCGGCACGACCGCCGCTGGCGCGTTGATCGCCACACCGCAGCCGTACAGGTGGTTAAGACCCACCACGCCGTCGACGTTCGGGTACTTCGGCAGCAGATCGCGCTCAATGATTTTCACTACGTAATCCACCACGCCCGCCACGCAGTGCACGCTGGTGGTAATGCCGAGCAGGTTTTTGGTTCCCACGCTGCCGTCCGCGTTGCGGTATCCTTCGAAGGTATAGCCCTCCAGCGGAGGAAGCGGTTCAGGAACGCGGGTAGCCAGCGGCAAGGTATTCAGCGGCGGTGCTTTGGGCAGTTCAACCAGCGACTCCTCAATCCAGCTACCCTGCGGGATAGCGCGTACCGCATAGCCTATGACTTCACCGTAACGGACGATTGCACCGTGGGCAGGAATATCGACCAGCGCGACCTTGTGTCCCTGCGGAATGTGCTCAATCAGCTCAAGCCCGCCCGGGAAGCGGGTGCCTGCTTTTAAGCCATTGTCGTTGACAATAATCGCCACGTTATCCGTATCGTGAACCTTAATATAAAACGCCGTCGGCGATGCCTCTCTAATTGCAATATCGGCCATTATTCACTTTTCTCCGGCAAAGTTTCAGCTATGAAATATAGCTCCTGGATAATCGTTTTCTTATCGAAGAAATAAAGCATGTCAGGACGGGAAAAGTGAAAATGTGATCGCGATCGTTTCAGGCGGACTAATCCTTGATTCTGTGCATTAGCGCCCACTGCTTTGTGCGTATGCTCAAAATAGCATTGATATGCAGCGTGATACTTGAGCATTAAGACAATGTGCTGTCACACAGAGCCGATTATACTGAATGACGATTTTATTGCGCCAACATTCAGTCAGAGAAATAAATATAAAAAGAATTTGTTTCGAAATGAATAATACGGGCTAAAACTGCGGAATTAAAAAGGTATATGAGATGAATAACGATATCTTCCCGAATACGTTTAAAGCGGCTCTTGCGGCGCACCAGATTCAGATTGGCTGCTGGTCCGCGCTGGCAAACCCCATCAGCACCGAAGTGCTGGGCCTGGCCGGGTTCGACTGGCTGGTGCTGGACGGCGAACATGCGCCGAACGATATCAGCACCTTTATTCCGCAGCTGATGGCGCTGAAAGGCAGCCCCAGCGCCCCGGTAGTGCGTGTGCCCACTAACGATCCGGTGATTATCAAGCGTCTGCTGGATATCGGTTTCTACAATTTCCTGATCCCGTTTGTGGAAACCGAAGAACAGGCGGCGCTGGCCGTGGCCTCAACGCGCTATCCGCCGGAAGGGATCCGCGGCGTCTCCGTTTCGCACCGCGCCAACATGTTTGGCACCGTTAAGGACTACTTCGCTCAGTCCAATAACAACATCACCATTCTGGTTCAGATCGAGAGCCAGCAGGGCGTTGATAACCTCGACGCGATTGCAGCCACAAACGGCGTGGACGGTATCTTTGTCGGCCCAAGCGATCTGGCTGCCGCCTTTGGTCATCTGGGTAACGCCAGCCATCCTGACGTGCAGCGCGCAATCCAGCACATCTTTGCCCGCGCCAAAGCGCACGGTAAACCGTGCGGCATTCTGGCGCCGGTTGAGGCAGATGCCCGTCGCTACCTGGAGTGGGGGGCCACCTTTGTTGCCGTCGGCAGCGACCTCGGCGTGTTCCGCTCAGCGACGCAGAAATTAGCGGACGCTTTTAAAAAATAACCATCATTGAGGAAACAGATTATGACGCTGAAAGTGGGTTTTATTGGTCTTGGGATCATGGGTAAACCAATGAGTAAGAACCTCATCAAAGCGGGTTACTCACTGGTGGTATCCGATCATAATTCGCAGTCTGTGGCGGAGGTGATGGCGGCGGGTGCGGAAACGGCCACCACCGCCAAAGCCATTGCCGAGCAGTGCGATGTCATCATCACCATGCTGCCAAACTCCCCGCACGTCAAAGAGGTTGCGCTGGGGGAGAACGGCATCATCGAGGGGGCGAAGCCCGGCCTGGTGCTGATTGATATGAGCTCTATCGCCCCGCTTGCCAGCCGTGAAATCAGCGAGGCGTTAAAAGCGAAGGGCGTCGACATGCTGGATGCGCCCGTCAGCGGCGGCGAGCCGAAAGCCATCGACGGCACCCTTTCGGTGATGGTGGGCGGCGATAAAGCCGTGTTCGACAAATACTATGACCTGATGAAAGCGATGGCGGGATCCGTGGTGCATACCGGAGATATTGGTGCGGGCAACGTCACCAAGCTGGCGAACCAGGTGATTGTGGCGCTGAACATTGCCGCCATGTCTGAAGCGCTGACGCTGGCAACCAAAGCGGGCGTCAATCCGGATCTGGTCTATCAGGCTATTCGCGGCGGCCTGGCGGGCAGTACCGTGCTGGATGCCAAAGCGCCGATGGTGATGGACCGTAACTTCAAGCCGGGATTCCGCATCGACCTGCACATTAAAGATCTGGCGAACGCCCTGGACACCTCTCACGGCGTGGGTGCGCAGCTGCCGCTGACCGCTGCGGTCATGGAGATGATGCAGGCGCTGCGTGCCGATGGCCTGGGCACGGCCGATCACAGCGCGATTGCGTGCTACTACGAAAAACTGGCGAAGGTGGAAGTGGCGCGTTAATAGCATCTTACCCGCACCTGAGGGTGACAGCGGCGCGCAAACCCTCTATACTGCGCGCCGAAGCTGACCAGACAGTCGCCGCTTCGTCGTCGTCCTTTTCGGGGGAGACGGGCGGAGGGGAGGAAAGTCCGGGCTCCACAGGGCAGGGTGCCAGGTAACGCCTGGGGGGGAAACCCACGACCAGTGCAACAGAGAGCAAACCGCCGATGGCCCGCGCAAGCGGGATCAGGTAAGGGTGAAAGGGTGCGGTAAGAGCGCACCGCGCGGCTGGTAACAGTCCGTGGCACGGTAAACTCCACCCGGAGCAAGGCCAAATAGGGGTTCACATGGTACGGCCCGTACTGAACCCGGGTAGGCTGCTTGAGCCAGTGAGCGATTGCTGGCCTAGATGAATGACTGTCCACGACAGAACCCGGCTTATCGGTCAGCTTCAACTTCTCAGGAAACCCCGCTTCGGCGGGGTTTTTGCTTTATGTGGTTGTAGGTCAGGGTAAGCGAAGCGGCAACCGGCACCGGACAAACGACATCAATTCTCATATTTGCGACATTAAGCACATTTCACTGTTTTTATCCCTTCAATGTTTATCCTGAATCTGCAGACGATCGCCATCACAAAATTTCACGCTGAAAAACAGTGAATTTACAGTATTGTCAATTTGTTATGATTGTTATCTGTATGATCCTGAATGTTTTCCTGGTTGATATGGATATATTGAAATCAAAAACATTCAGGCTGTGAATGTGTGACCTGTTCCACTCTTTATCAAAAGCTGGCCAAAAAGCCTCTGCAGAATTTGATAATTTGAAAGAATGTTTCAACTGAATAACGGTTATTTATTGGCCTTTAATTGCCTGAAAGATCGTCTTTATTGATTTTTTTAATGCAGGAAAATTTATCAAGGTTATTGCCATAAAATAAATTTATTACTCCTGTTTTTGTTGATCAATATCAGCGTAATGGTCTGCCTTGATGCATTCATCTCATTGTTAGTAAAGTCTTTTTAGGGTTTTGATTATTCATGTGAATAGTGTGAAAAAGCAAATTGTGAGTAACAGCACATACCCCTTGAAACATTATTGAGTAGAATCCACCCCGTCATAGGGAAATAAGCGCAGAATATTATGAACACTATTATTCTACCGAAAACACAGCACCTCGTGGTATTTCAGGAAGTCATTAAAAGTGGCTCCATAGGTTCTGCAGCAAGACAGCTGGGCCTGACGCAGCCCGCCGTCAGCAAAATCATCAGCGATATTGAGTCCTACTTCGGCGTGGAAGTGATGGTACGTAAAAACACCGGCGTAAAACTCACTGCCGCGGGCCAGGTTCTGCTCTCGTACTCTGAGTCGATCACCCGCGAGATGAAAAACATGGTGAGCGAGATTAACAGCCTCAGTTTTAGCACCGTCATGGACGTCTCCTTTGGCTATCCGTCGCTGATTGGCTTCACCTTCCTGTCCGGGATGATCAAAAAATTCAGGGAAGTGTTCCCGAAAGCGCGCGTATCCATGTATGAAGCCCAGCTCTCCTCTTTTCTTCCGGCCATTCGCGACGGTCGGCTGGATTTCGCCATCGGCACGCTGAGTGATGAAATGCTGCTGCAGGATCTGCACGTCGAGCCGCTGTTCGAGTCCGAGTTTGTGCTGGTCGCCAGTAAATCACGAACGTGCACCGGCCCGACGACATTGGCATCGCTCACGCACGAGCAGTGGGTGATGCCGCAAACCGATATGGGCTACTACAAAGAACTCCTGACCACCCTGCAAGACAACCACATCAGCATTGAAAACATCGTCCAGACCGATTCCGTCGTCACCATTTATAACCTTGTCCTGAATGCCGATTATCTCACGGTGATTCCGCGCGATATGATTGCGCCTTTCGGCTCGGACCAGTTTATTGTGCTGCCAGTGGAAGATGAATTACCCGTGGCGCGTTATGCCGCCGTATGGTCAAAAAATTACAGGATTAAAAAATCGGCATCAGTTTTAGTCGAACTGGCAAAACAATATTCTTCGATGAATATCGAAAGACGACGATAAAAATAATCACGCTTTAAAACACCCGGGGCGCCGCTTTTTAACGCTCTGATACCCTGACTTTGCCTGAAAACAATGAATTATTATAACGAGGACATTATGCACATTACTTACGATCTCCCGGTAACCATTGAAGATATACAGGATGCCAGAAAGCGACTGGCAGGAAAAATCTATAAAACCGGCATGCCGCGCTCAAATTATCTCAGCGAACGGTGTAAAGGTGAGATATTCCTCAAGTTTGAAAACATGCAGCGTACCGGCTCGTTTAAAATTCGCGGTGCGTTTAATAAATTAAGCTCGCTGACCGATGCTGAAAAGCGCAAAGGCGTCGTCGCCTGTTCCGCAGGAAACCACGCGCAGGGAGTGTCGCTCTCCTGTGCGATGCTCGGTATCGACGGCAAAGTGGTGATGCCAATGGGCGCACCGAAATCCAAAGTCGCCGCGACGCGCGACTACTCGGCAGAGGTGGTGCTGCACGGCGAAAACTTCAACGACACCATCGCCAAAGTGAGCGAAATCGTCGAGATGGAAGGGCGCATTTTTATCCCGCCTTATGACGATCCGAAAGTGATCGCCGGCCAGGGCACCATCGGCCTGGAAATTCTCGAAGATTTGTACGACGTGGATAACGTGATTGTCCCTATCGGCGGCGGCGGATTAATTGCCGGGATTGCCACGGCGATTAAATCCATCAACCCGACCATTAATATTATCGGCGTACAGTCTGAAAACGTTCACGGAATGGCCGCATCGTATCAGGCCGGAGAAATAACCAACCATCGCGTTACCGGCACGTTAGCTGACGGCTGCGACGTGTCTCGTCCGGGTAAATTAACCTTCGAAATTGTTCGTGAACTGGTCGACGACATTGTACTGGTGAGCGAAGACGATATTCGCAACAGCATGATTGCTCTTATTCAGCGAAATAAAGTGGTGACGGAAGGCGCCGGTGCGCTGGCCTGCGCGGCATTATTAAGCGGCAAGCTTGACCACTATATTCAGGGCCGTAAAACCGTCTGCATTATTTCCGGCGGCAATATCGATCTCTCCCGCGTTTCCCAAATTACCGGCTTCGTTGACGCATAAAGGTGACCTATGAGCAACACAGAAAGCATTATCGTTGGCCAGTCCAAAACGTCCTCCTGGCGTAAGTCTGATACTACCTGGACGCTTGGCCTGTTTGGTACCGCCATTGGCGCGGGCGTGCTGTTCTTCCCCATTCGCGCAGGCTTTGGTGGATTGATCCCCATTTTGCTGATGCTGGTTCTCGCGTTCCCGATTGCGTTTTACTGCCACCGCGCGCTGGCGCGTTTGTGTCTGTCCGGCAGCAACGTTTCCGGCAACATCACCGAAACGGTGGAAGAGCACTTTGGGAAGACCGGCGGGGTGGTGATCACTTTCCTCTACTTCTTCGCCATTTGCCCGCTGCTGTGGATTTACGGCGTCACCATTACCAACACCTTTATGACCTTCTGGGAAAACCAGCTCCAGCTGCCCGCGCTGAACCGTGGCTTTGTCGCGCTGTTCCTGCTGCTGCTGATGGCCTTTGTTATCTGGTTTGGTAAAGACCTGATGGTGAAGGTCATGAGCTTCCTGGTGTTCCCGTTTATCGCCAGCCTGGTGCTGATTTCCCTGTCGCTGATCCCGTACTGGAACTCGGCGGTGATCGACCAGGTCAACCTGAGCGATATCGCCTTCACCGGTCATGACGGCATTCTGGTCACGGTGTGGCTGGGTATCTCCATTATGGTCTTCTCCTTTAACTTCTCGCCTATCGTCTCCTCGTTCGTGGTCTCCAAGCGCGAAGAGTACGAACCTGAGTTCGGTAAAGAGTTCACCGAGCAGAAATGTTCCAGAATCATCGGTCGCGCCAGCCTGCTGATGGTGGCCGTGGTGATGTTCTTCGCCTTTAGCTGCCTGTTTACGCTCTCTCCGCAGAACATGGCGGACGCCAAGGCGCAGAACATTCCGGTGCTCTCCTACCTGGCGAACCATTTTGCCTCGATGTCCGGAACCAAATCGACGTTCGCGACGGTACTGGAATACGGTGCCTCAATCATCGCGCTGGTCGCGATCTTCAAATCTTTCTTCGGCCACTACCTGGGCACGCTGGAAGGGCTGAACGGCCTGATCCTCAAGTTTGGCTACAAGGGCGATAAGAAGAAAGTCTCTGTTGGCAAGCTGAACACCATCAGCATGGTGTTCATCATGGGCTCCACCTGGGTTGTGGCGTACGCCAACCCGAACATTCTCGATCTTATCGAAGCCATGGGCGCGCCGATTATCGCCTCTCTGCTGTGCCTGCTGCCGATGTACGCCATCCGCAAAGCGCCAGCCATGGCGAAATATAAGGGCAAACCCGAGAACATCTTCGTCACGGTTGTGGGCCTGCTGACCATTCTGAATATCGTTTACAAACTGTTTTAACCCAAAGCTCAGGAAGAGCGGAGTCATATGATGATTGAGTTTCCGGTAGTACTGGTTATTAACTGCGGATCGTCCTCTGTTAAGTTTTCGGTGCTGGATGCAGCAAGCTGCGATGCCCTGATGACGGGCATTGCAGACGGGATCAACACCGATAAGGCCTTTATTTCCGTGAACGGGGGTGAGCCGGCCAGACTGGCTCACCAGGACTACGAAGGGGCGCTGGCTGCCATCGCCCTGGAGCTGGAGAAACGCGACCTGATGAGCAGCGTGGCCTTGATTGGCCACCGAATTGCGCACGGCGGCGACCTCTTCAGCGAGTCGACCCTGATCACGGAAGAGGTGATCGCGCAGATCCGCCAGGTCTCCCCGCTGGCGCCACTGCATAACTACGCCAACCTGAGCGGCGTGGAAGCCGCAGAGCGCCTGTTCCCCGGCGTGCAGCAGGTGGCAGTGTTTGACACCAGCTTCCACCAGACGCTGCCGCCGCAGGCGTATCTGTACGGATTGCCGTACCGCTATTTTGAAGAGCTGGGCGTGCGCCGTTACGGCTTTCACGGCACCTCTCACCGCTACGTGGCCGCGCAGGCGCATACGCTTCTCGGGCTGTCCCCCGATGACAGCGGCCTGGTGATCGCCCATCTCGGCAACGGGGCGTCCATCTGTGCGGTGCGCAACGGCGAAAGCGTTGACACTTCTATGGGGATGACGCCGCTGGAAGGACTGGTGATGGGTACGCGCTGCGGCGACGTGGACTTCGGCGCGATGGCGTGGATTGCCCAGCAGACCGGCCAGTCCTTAGAGGACCTGGAGCGCGTGGTCAACAAAGAGTCCGGATTGCTGGGGATATCCGGCATCTCCTCTGATCTACGCGCACTGGAGAAAGCCTGGCACGAAGGCAATGAGCGGGCGCAGCTGGCAATAAACACCTTTGTTCACCGCATTGCGCGGCATATTGCCGGTCACGCCGCGTCGCTGCACCGTCTGGATGGGGTGATCTTTACCGGCGGCATTGGCGAAAACTCGACGCTCGTCCGTGAGCTGGTGGCGGAACATTTGAAAGTGTTCGGCATCCACCTCGACGACGCCAAAAACGCCCTGCCGGGCAGCGTGGGTGAGCGCATCATCAGCACCGATACCTCCCGCGTAGTCTGCGCGGTTGTCCCTACCAACGAAGAAAAAATGATCGCGCTGGACGCTCTCCGTCTTGGGAAGGTTACTCCGGCCGCGGCTTACGCCTGATAAAGCGAGAATCACATGAAAGTAACTATCGATACGGGCGTCGCGCCCTACAGCGACGCATGGGCCGGGTTTCGCGGTGAAGAATGGAAAAACGCCGTTAACGTCCGCGATTTTATTCAGCATAACTACACCCCTTATGAAGGCGATGAAGCTTTCCTCGCGCAGGCGACGCCAGCAACGACGGCGTTGTGGCAGAAGGTAATGGTCGGCATTCGCCAGGAGAATGCCACCCATGCCCCGGTGGATTTTGACACCAACATTGCCACCACCATTACGGCCCACGGGCCTGGCTATATCGACCAGGATCTGGAGACGATCGTCGGTCTGCAAACCGATAAGCCGCTTAAGCGTGCGCTGCACCCTTACGGTGGGATCAATATGATCCGCAGCTCGTTCGAAGCCTACGGTCGGGAGATGGATCCACAGTTCGAATACCTGTTTACCGACCTGCGCAAAACCCATAACCAGGGCGTGTTTGACGTCTACTCGCCGGAGATGATGCGCTGCCGTAAATCCGGCGTGCTGACCGGTCTGCCGGACGGCTACGGGCGCGGACGCATCATCGGCGACTATCGTCGCGTGGCGCTGTACGGGATCGCTTATCTGGTGCGCGAGCGTGAGCTGCAGTTTGCCGATCTGCAGGGCAGGCTGGAGCGCGGTGAAGATCTGGAGGCGACGATCCGCCTGCGTGAAGAGCTGGCGGAGCACAAGCGCGCGCTGCTGCAGATCCAGCAGATGGCGGCGAACTACGGCTTTGATATCTCACGTCCGGCGATGAACGCCCAGGAAGCGGTGCAGTGGGTCTATTTTGCCTACCTTGCCGCAGTAAAATCCCAGAACGGTGGGGCGATGTCGCTGGGGCGCACGGCCTCGTTCCTCGATATCTACATCGAACGCGATATGCAGGCAGGGCGGCTGAATGAAATCCAGGCTCAGGAGCTTATCGACCACTTCATCATGAAGATCCGCATGGTGCGCTTCCTGCGCACGCCGGAGTTCGACACGCTCTTCTCCGGCGATCCGATCTGGGCGACGGAAGTGATAGGCGGCATGGGGTTGGACGGACGCACGCTGGTGACCAAAAACAGCTTCCGCTACCTGCACACGCTCCACACCATGGGGCCTGCGCCGGAGCCGAACCTGACGATCCTCTGGTCAGAACAGCTGCCGATCGCGTTCAAGAAATACGCCGCGCAGGTGTCGATCGTCACCTCTTCGCTGCAGTACGAGAACGACGATCTGATGCGTGCGGACTTCAACAGCGACGACTACGCCATTGCCTGCTGCGTCAGCCCGATGGTGATCGGCAAGCAGATGCAGTTCTTTGGCGCGCGCGCCAACCTCGCCAAAACGCTGCTGTACGCGATCAACGGCGGAGTGGACGAAAAACTGAAGATCCAGGTCGGCCCGAAAACCGAGCCGCTGCTGGACGACGTGCTGGATTACGACACCGTGATGGCGAGCCTCGATCACTTTATGGACTGGCTGGCGGTGCAGTACATCAGCGCCCTGAATCTCATTCACTACATGCACGACAAGTATAGCTACGAAGCCTCGCTGATGGCGCTGCACGACCGGGACGTCTATCGCACCATGGCCTGCGGCATTGCCGGGCTGTCGGTGGCGGCGGATTCTCTCTCGGCCATTAAATACGCCACGGTGAAGCCGGTGCGCGACCACACCGGTCTGGCGGTCGATTTCGTGATAGAAGGGGACTACCCGCAGTATGGCAACAACGACGATCGCGTGGACAGCATCGCCTGCGACCTGGTGGAGCGCTTTATGAAGAAAATTCAGGCGCTGCCAACCTACCGTAACGCGGTGCCGACCCAGTCGATCCTGACCATCACCTCCAACGTGGTCTACGGCCAGAAGACCGGCAACACGCCGGACGGACGCCGCGGCGGCACGCCGTTTGCGCCTGGCGCGAACCCGATGCACGGTCGCGACACAAAAGGGGCGGTGGCCTCGCTAACGTCGGTGGCCAAACTGCCGTTCACCTATGCAAAAGATGGGATCTCCTACACCTTCTCCATCGTGCCGCAGGCGCTGGGCAAGGATGAGCTGGTGCGTAAAACCAACCTGGTAGGGCTGCTGGACGGGTATTTCCATCACGAAGCGTCCATTGAGGGCGGGCAGCATCTGAACGTCAACGTCATGAACCGGGAAATGCTCCTCGATGCCATTGCCCATCCTGAGAATTACCCGAACCTGACGATCCGCGTTTCAGGGTATGCGGTGCGGTTTAACGCCCTGACGCGGGAGCAGCAGCAGGATGTGATTTCGCGAACATTTACGCAGGCTATGTAATTCAGATTGCCATTGTGCCTCCTCCTTTGGGGAGGCTTTTAATTTCGTGAATGTCGTCACATTTAGAAAATACCCTTCTCTTTTAATCCTCAGGTAGCAACTTTTCCTCCAGCGTCAGAAAATCCATATTAAAGTTGTGACTTTTTTCTCCCTCGCTCCGGCTATGATTTTCTCACACCAAATATAAACACCTGCTGCTCTCTGAATCGCAATCGCTGGCGATCGGAAACCTATAAAAACAACTGTTTACCCTACAAAATAAGCGAGTGCCCAATGGATACGGCAACAAACAGCAGTGTGATTGTGAGTGATTCCCCTGCGGCAAGGCGGGTGGGAATGAGCGAAAGCGAGTGGCGAGAGGCGATTAAATTCGACAGCACCGACACGGGCTGGGTCATCATGAGTATCGGGATGGCTATCGGCGCGGGGATTGTTTTTCTCCCGGTTCAGGTTGGATTAATGGGGCTGTGGGTCTTTTTGCTCTCATCAATAATTGGCTATCCGGCCATGTATTTATTCCAGCGTCTGTTTATTAACACCCTGGCGGAATCACCGGAATGCAAAGACTACCCGAGCGTCATTAGCGGTTATTTGGGTAAGAACTGGGGCATTTTATTAGGCGCGCTCTATTTCGTGATGCTGGTGATCTGGATGTTCGTCTATTCCACGGCTATCACCAACGACAGCGCCTCGTATTTGCATACCTTCGGCGTGACCGACGGTTTGCTCTCGGAAAACCCGTTTTACGGCTTATTCCTGATCTGCATTCTGGTCGCTATTTCGTCGCGCGGTGAAAGGCTGCTGTTTAAAGTTTCCAGCCTGATGGTGCTGACCAAATTATTCGTGGTTGCCGCGCTGGGTCTTTCGATGATTGGACTCTGGCATTTAGCCAACGTGGGCATGCTGCCGCCGATGGGGCTGCTGATTAAGAACGCCATCATCACGCTGCCGTTTACCTTAACTTCCATTCTGTTTATTCAGACCTTAAGCCCGATGGTGATTTCGTATCGTTCACGGGAAAAGTCCGTTGAGGTGGCGCGCCATAAAGCGCTGCGGGCGATGAATATTGCCTTTGGCGTGCTGTTTGTGACGGTCTTTTTCTACGCCGTCTCCTTTACGCTAGCGATGGGGCATGACGAGGCGGTCAAAGCCTACGAGCAGAACATTTCGGCTCTGGCGATTGCGGCGCAGTTTATCAGCGGCGACGGCGCGGGCTGGGTCAAAATCGTCAGCGTGATCCTCAATATTTTTGCTGTGATGACCGCATTTTTCGGCGTCTACCTCGGCTTCCGCGAGGCCACGCAGGGGATCGTCATGAACATCCTGCGCCGCAAAATGCCGGCAGAGAAAATCAATGAAAATGCCGTCCAGCGCGGGATTATGCTGTTCGCTATCCTGCTGGCCTGGAGCGCGATCGTGTTAAACGCGCCGGTGCTGAGCTTCACCTCCATCTGTAGCCCTATCTTTGGCATGGTGGGCTGCCTGATCCCTGCATGGCTGGTCTACAAGGTCCCGGCCCTGCATAAGTATAAAGGCGTATCGCTGGTGATAATCGTCATCACCGGACTGCTGCTTTGTGTTTCTCCTTTCCTCGCATTCTCCTGAGGGTAATTAAGGTCGTAACGATGTCTAAGCAAACTCATCCTTTATGGAATCAATTTATTCGCGTAGTGCAGGAAGAAGTTAAGCCTGCGCTGGGGTGCACCGAGCCCGTTTCTCTGGCGCTGGCCTGTGCGATTGCCGCAGAGCAACTGCCTGGCGACGTCACGAAGATTGAGGCGTGGGTATCGCCGAATCTGATGAAGAACGGGCTTGGCGTAACGGTGCCGGGCACCGGCATGGTCGGGTTGCCCATTGCAGCTGCGCTGGGCGCGATGGGGGGCAATGCGCAGGCGGGGCTGGAGGTGCTGAAAGATGTCACCGCCGATGCGCTGGCGCGCGCCAAAGCAATGCTTAACGCTGGTCTGGTGCAGGTGAAATTGCAGGAGCCGTGCGAGGAGATCCTCTACTCGCGTGCCTGCGTTTACGCCGGAGAGGCTTCGGCCATGGTGACCATCGCGGGTGGGCATACCCGCGTGGTGGAGGTGGTTTGTCAGGGCGAAACGCGCTTCAGGCTTGACGATCGGCAGGCCGAGGTAAGTAACGATCCGCTGGCGGTTCTGTCAAATACCACGCTCTCGCAGATCCTTGAGTTTGTGGAGCAGGTGCCATTCGAGGCGATCCGCTTCATTCTCGATGCGGGGCGTCTGAACGATGCGCTCTCCCGTGAAGGTTTAAGCGGCAGCTGGGGTCTGCACATTGGCGCGACGCTCAGTAAACAGCGCTCACGCGGATGGATGGGGCAAGATCTGGGTTCAGACATTGTTATCCGCACCAGCGCGGCCTCGGACGCCCGTATGGGGGGCGCGACGCTGCCAGCGATGAGCAATTCTGGCTCAGGGAATCAGGGGATCGCCGCCACCATGCCGGTTGTGGTAGTCGCTGAGCACGTTCAGGCTGGTGATGAACGGCTGGCGCGGGCGCTGATGCTCTCGCATCTGTCGGCGATCTATATTCATTATCAGCTTCCGCGCCTGTCCGCACTCTGTGCGGCGACAACGGCAGCGATGGGCGCTGCGGCGGGGATGGCGTGGCTGATGGGCGGTTCTTACCAGACCATTTCTATGGCGATCGGCAGTATGATCGGTGACGTCAGCGGGACGATCTGCGATGGGGCGTCTAACAGCTGCGCCATGAAGGTTTCAACCAGCGTCAGCAGCGCCTGGAAAGCCGTGATGATGGCACTGGATGATACTGCCGTGACGGGCAACGAGGGCATTGTGGCGCACGACGTGGAGCAGTCGATCGCCAACCTGTGCGCGCTGGCGTGCCGCGCAATGCAGGCCACGGACCGGCAGATTATTGAGATTATGGCGAGTAAGGTGTAGCGAGTTCAGGGCTCTATCGGTTCCCTCTCCCTGTGGGAGAGGGTTAGGGTGAGGGCGTTCTTTAAACCGGCAAATCAATCAGTAGCGCGCGCAGCGGCGTATCCGCCACCAGGGTAATATTCGCTTCATCACGAATAAACGCCCCGTCGCCGCAGGTCAGCGCTTCTTTCTCTTCCGTGTGCGTCACCGCGTGCACCGTACCGTGAATGGACTGCAAATAGGCGCGCGGACCGTGCAGCTGGAAGCTCGCCTGTTCACCTTTTTTCAGCTCGATATGGTGCAGCCACACCTGCTGACGTAGCTGTAAACTGCCTTTGCTGCCGTCAGGTGACGCAATCAGCTGCTGTTTATCGCCCTTCAGATCTATTTTCTGCACAAGCGGGTTTTCCCGCTCAGGGCAGGCGTCCAGCCACAGCTGCATGCGGGTCAGCGTTTTGTCTTTGCTGAGGTTATGCTCGCTGTAGCTGATGCCCGGCTGCGTGGAAATTAACAATGCTTCGCCAGCCTTTGCCTGGACATGATTGCCCTCGCTGTCGCGGTATTCTGCCTCGCCTTCCAGGAGCAGGTTCAGGATATCGACTTTCGGGTACGTACGCGGCTGGAAGGACGCGCCCGGGGCGAGCACTTCCTGATTCAATACGCGCAGTGAAGCGTAACCGAGGAGTTTCGGGTCAAAATAGTGTCCAAAGGAAAAGGTGTAGCGGGCCTGCAGCCAGCCAAAATCGGCTTGTCCGCACTGTTTAGCTGTTCTTGTCGTAATCATAAACTTGACCTCTCTTTACACTAAAACAATGGTAAAGGTATGGACGCTGCATTGTTAGCCAGATATTCTGCCCGGTATGTTCAAATTTCCTGAATGAGAACGAGATGGCTAAAGAGAGAGCATTGACGCTTGAGGCGCTGCGCGTCATGGACGCGATTGACCGGCGGGGCAGTTTTGCCGCGGCGGCAGATGAACTGGGGCGCGTTCCGTCTGCGCTGAGCTACACCATGCAAAAACTGGAGGAAGAGCTGGACGTCGTGCTCTTTGATCGCTCCGGTCATCGAACAAAATTCACCAACGTGGGCCGAATGCTGCTGGAGCGCGGCCGCGTGCTGCTGGAAGCAGCAGACAAGCTCACCACGGACGCCGAAGCGCTGGCGCGCGGCTGGGAAACCCATCTGACGTTAGTCACCGAAGCGCTGGTGCCCACTGAAGCGCTGTTCCCGCTGGTGGACCGCCTGGCGGCGAAGGCCAACACGCAGCTGTCGATCATCACCGAGGTGCTGGCCGGGGCGTGGGAGCGTCTGGAGACGGGCAGGGCGGATATCGTCATTGCGCCAGATATGCACTTCCGCTCATCCTCGGAAATCAACTCCCGCAAGCTTTACAGCGTCATGAACGTCTACGTTGCCGCGCCGGATCACCCGATTCATCAGGAGCCGGAACCGCTTTCTGAGGTCACGCGCGTGAAGTATCGCGGCGTGGCGGTGGCGGATACCGCGCGTGAGCGTCCGGTGCTGACGGTTCAGCTGCTGGATAAACAGCCTCGTCTGACGGTCACGTCACTGGAAGACAAAAGGCAGGCGCTGCTGGCCGGTTTGGGCGTGGCGACGATGCCGTATCCGTTTGTGGAGAAAGATATTGCGGAAGGGCGACTGCGGGTTGTGAGCCCGGAGTACACCAGCGAAGTGGACATTATTATGGCGTGGCGCCGCGACAGCATGGGCGAAGCCAAATCGTGGTGTTTGCGAGAAATACCTAAGCTCTTTGCGCATCACAACAAATAAGCGTACAGGCCCGGTAAGCGTAAGCGCCACCGGGCAGGAATTTATACGCCGATCTTAGGATCCGGACCAAAGCGGTTTTCGCCCGGCGTCCCGCTCTGACAGTTGAAAATCAAAATCACGATCCAGCCGACAAGCGGGATCAACAGCAACAGCAGCCACCATGCCGAACGGTCGGTGTCGTGGAGACGACGAAACAGCACGGCCCATGAAGGCAGCAGAACCAATAAACCATAGATCGTGGTGAGTACGCCTTCACCGCCGGCGCGCTCCCATCCGAGAATTTTATCCACGATGCCCAGCACCATAATCAGGACGAAGTTCACCAGAACAAACATCCAGTACTCTTTGCGGCGGGCGCGGCCACCAAATCCAATGTAGTTGCGCAGTACTTTTAAATACCAGTCCATTTTTTCCTTGCCTCAATAATCGGTCAATCACTTGTTTTTTAAGCGATCGAGATAAGGATAGATGGAGATTGTGAATTAAAAAAGGGCATCTGTTGATGCCCTCCGTATTTATCCAAAACGAACGTCGCGCCCGTGCGGTTCATCCAGGTCCTGCCACGGGCCAACGGAAATAATGCCCGTTGGGTTGATGGTTTTGTGGCTGCGGAAGTAGTGGGTGCGAATATGGTCAAAATCGACCGTCTCCGCGATCCCTGGCATCTGGTAGATGTCGCGCAGGAAACCGTGCAGGTTCATGTAATCGCTGATGCGGTGTTTATCGCACTTGAAGTGGGTGACGTAAACCGGGTCGAAGCGGATAAGCGTGGTCCACAGGCGGATATCCGCTTCCGTCAGGCGATCGCCCGTTAAATAGCGGTGCTGACCGAGGATCTGCTCCAGCCGTTCCAGGGATTCAAAGACTTTCCCGACCGCTTCGTCGTAGGCTTCCTGGCTGGTGGCGAAACCGGCCTTGTAGACGCCGTTGTTAACGTTGTCGTAAATCCAGCCGTTCAGCTCGTCAATTTTATCCCGCAGCTCGACCGGGTAATAATCTCCGGCGCGCGCACCGTGCGCGTCAAACGCGGTGTTAAACATGCGGATGATTTCCGCGGACTCATTGCTGACGATCGTCTGGTTTTTCTTGTCCCAGAGCACCGGCACCGTAACGCGTCCGGTGTAGTGCGGATCGGCGCGCAGGTAGAGCTGGTAAAGGAAATCGTGGTGATACAGGTCATCACCGGTCGCGGCGGGGAAATCGCTGTCGAACGTCCAGCCATTTTCCAGCATCAGTGGGTTGACCACCGAAACCGGAATCAAAGATTCGAGCCCTTTAAGCTTGCGCACAATCAGCGTGCGGTGTGCCCACGGGCAGGCGAGAGAAACGTACAGATGATAACGATCTTTCTCCGCCGCGAAGCCGCCTTCGCCGCTTGGGCCAGGCGCGCCGTCGGCGGTCAGCCAGTTACGGAAGGCCGAAACAGAGCGCTTGAAGCGTCCTCCGGTGGATTTAGTGTCATACCAGACATCCTGCCAGACGCCGTCTACGAGTTGTCCCATTTTTTCTCCTCCGTCAGATAGCAAAAGCGAGGAGATATCTCCTCGCTTTGGATTCAATCAGTATAGCGTGCTTACCACTTCTTATTCAGAAGGCGGTCGATGCTGTATGCGCCTGGACCTGTGATAGCCAGCAGCAGGAAGCCACCCGCGATGGTCAGGTTTTTCATGAACATCAGTGAGTTCACGCCTTCCGCAAAGTTGCTGTGGAACAGGAACGCGGTCAGCAGGGTAAAGCCTGCGGTAAACAGCGCAGTGGTGCGAGTCAGGAAGCCGAACAGAACCGCCAGGCCGCCGCCGAACTCAAGCAGAATAGTCAGTGGCAACAGGAACCCCGGAACGCCCATGGATTCCATATATTGCTGAGTACCCGCATATCCGGTGATTTTGCCCCAGCCTGCCACGATGAACAGAATTGGCATCAGAATACGTGCGACCAGTACACCAGCATCTTCTAATTTTTTCATTTTACTCTCCAGGAAACCACATCAGCGGCTGAACATTATTTGTCTGCAATTCCGGGTAGATACCGCGGCTCTGCTGTCGATGGAGAGGATAATAAACGGGGCGGGTGGCAATTGTTAGCAAGGAAAACTGTCAATCTTCTTCAAAGATATTGAGTAAGGCCAGGTGCGCGCTGGTGCCCTCACCCCAACCCTCTCCCACGGGGAGAGGGCGAAAAAAAACGGTAACCAGGGTTACCGTTTTGCGTTTATCACCGCAGCTGCTGTTGTCGCAACGTCGCTTTCACCAGACGCCAGGCGCTCCAGGCACCAAAACCGCGTCGGGCCCAGCGGATGAGCATATTCGGATGACGAACCGTCCAGATAGCCATCACGCTGCTGCCGACCAGCGCCCATGAACGCAGGCTCAGGAAGGTGTTCCAGCCACGGTCAAACCGTCGCGTCGCGTCGATCCAGTCACGGCGGCTGGCAGACAGATCCAGCCGTTGCTGCTGGATCTGACTTAACAGGTACGCTTTTCGCTTCTGACGTTCCGCTTTATCGCTCACGGCTTGTCATCCTCCAGCAGGGCGCGATCGTTAGCCAGCTCCTGGCGCGTGTGGCGCAGGAAAGTGGACTTGCGTGCTTTACGCAGTGTCCATATGCCGCCAATCAACGCCGCGACCAGCAGAACGACGGTCGTGGCAATCATCGCGTTGAGTCGATACTGCGGGTCAATGGCCCAGATGATTAACACCATCAGGCTCATCAGACCAAACGCGGCGAAGAGCATGGTCAGTCCGAGCATCAGCAGCATCTGGAAGAGGTTCGCTTTCTCCTCTTCCAGTTCGACCACTGCCAGCCGGACGCGCGTTTCGGCAATCCCGACCAGCGTCGTTAAAATACGCTGGCCGATGCCGAGGACGTTATTAGCAGGCCCTTGTGCGTGACGAGGATCTTCCATATCAACGACGCGTCAGCAGGACACCCAGTACCACACCTACTGCGGCACCAATTCCAACACCCGTCCATGGATTATCACGTACATATTCGTCCGCACGCGCAGCCGCTTCACGGGTCTGTTTCGCCAGCGCATCCCCGGTTTCACCCAGGCGGTAGCGGCTCTCTTTCAGCGCCTGCTCCGCTTTGCTGCGCAGTTTGCTCACTTCTTCTTTCGACTTATCGGCAGAGGAGTTCAGCACCTCTTCAAGGGTATCGGCCAGGGATTTCAGTTCAGCGCGCAGATGTTCAGACGTCGTATCTTTTGACATGATTCTCTCCTGTTGAGATTTCCGTTAACTCAATAATCGCGAGCTTCCAGCGCTTTCAGGTCGTCCTGCGCCTCTTTCAACTTCTTCTCGCGCTTAGCAATTTTTTCCGCATCCCCTTTCTCTTTCGCTTCCTGCAGGTCTTGACGGCGTTCGGCTATCTCGTCCTTTTGTTCAGCGATTTTCTTCTGGTGATCGGCACGCAGCTTGCTGTCTGAACAGTTCGCTTTCACTTCGCTCAGCGCTTTTTTAAGACCATCAACACGGTGCTGATTGTTATGCTTTTCGGCATAACCGATCTCACGCTGAATATCCTGTTCTTTCTCCTGACAGAGAGAGTTTGCGAAGGTCGCTGTGCTTAAAGATAAAAGGGCCAGAGCCAGGGTAATGCGGAATTTCATTATCGAAACCTTCCATTGTGTTGCGGGGTTAGCCGCTATCCAAAATTATGCGGAGTACATTCGAGGGGTGCTCCGCGTACTTAAGCATAGTAAGTAAACGGGGGATTCACCAAAGTGAGTGAAAAGATTCGGAATCCTGGAAGTTATCCGAACCGATGCGACGTATCGCGAATCAACGACAGCCATGCGGCCGGCGAGTTGTCGTCTTCCTGCTGGGCAATGATATATCCGTGCGGCAGCGTACGGTCAAGAACGGCTTTCGCGGCGGCGCTCTGCGCACGGGAATCAAACTTAATCAGTAAAACATCGTCCTGCGGGGTGATGCTTTTAAAGCGTATGCCGTTTGCATCCAGATGATGCCAGACAGAAAAACCGTCAGGCACACCGCCCCCCTGGTTTACCGGACGAATGGCCAGCGTAGCGTCCTGATGTGAAAGCGTGTTCCAGGCCAGCAGTATGGCGCTGAGCATCACCAGTGCAATAAAGGCACAGGCAAAGCGGCGCATGGCGAGCGGTGAGATAACCATCGTTAACCTCGCGCTCCGTATTTTTTGTTCCACAGGACAACCAGCGAGCCAATCAGGCCGAAGACCAGCAGAACAACAGGCAGCAGCATCAGGCAGGACATCAGCTGATCTTCATATTTCATGAAGACCGGCGTTTTACCCAGCGCATAGCCCAGCGTCGTCAGGATCAGAACCCATAACAGGCCGCTCATCCAGTTGAAGAACTGGAAGCGTGCGCTGCTCAACCCGGACAGCCCGGCAATGGTGGGCAGTAGGGTGCGTACAAAGGCGATAAAGCGGCCAATCAGCAGCGCGGAAAGCCCATGCTTATGAAACAGGTGGTGCGCCCGCTGGTGATAGTGCGCAGGCAGATGGGAAAGCCAGTTCTGTACTATTCGGGTATTGCCCAGCCATCTTCCCTGGATATAACTCACCCAGCAGCCAAGGCTGGCCGCGACGGTCAGTAATAAAATGGTCTGCGGGAACGCCATTGCGCCTTTGGCACACAGCACGCCGACAAGCACCAGCAAACTGTCACCCGGTAAGAAGGCCGCAGGCAGCAAACCATTCTCAAGGAACAGGATCATAAACAAGACAAAATAGAGCATGCCAATCATGGAAGGGTTGGCCAGCGTTTCAAAATCCTGCGCCCAAAGGGCATGCAGCAGTTGGGTCAAAAGTTCCATTCAGTGTTCCTGGAAATCGGTTAACGTCTCGCCTGTTATCCGGGACAAACAGCACGGCGACATTGTTGTGATTTCATTATGGTCGCTCGCGGACACATTGAGTTGTGGCCAACACTGTTCCCTGTTAATTGGCTGGTTAGCAAGCACTAACTTTCAAAATAACGAAGTGAATCCAATTGTAACAAAGCCCGACGTTCTGCGTCACAGAATTTGCAGGGTGAGGTGATTTTGGCGTAAGCCCTGAAAGTGAGCGAGGGATTTTACAAAGGCTGACACTATATATGTTTTGCTTACCCACTCAGGCGGGAAGGCGCAGCGATGCGCCTGCCGGCAGAAAGGTCACCTATTTTGCGCCGCTCGGGGCCGTATCGAGGTGAACGACAGGATTATCAGCAAAAAGATAGCGGTCGGCGTTAAATTCGAAGTCGTCGCTGGTTTCATTGAACAGCATCTGCTTGGTGTTTTCCAGGTGCTGCCACATGGCCAGTTTCGCCGCGTGGGGATCTTTACGAATCAGCGCCTTAAGGATCTGGTCGTGATCGTCACACCAGTTGTCGACCGTGCGGGAATCGATGTGATCGTGCAGTTTTTTCCAATAGGGGTTGTGAACGCGCTGAGTCCACATTTTCTCAACGATTGCCGCCAGCGCCGTATTCTGGGTGGCCAGGGCAACCTGAACGTGAAACTGCAGGTCCCACTCGGAATCACGGAAACATTTTTCCTTGCGGGCGTTTTCCTGAATCTCCATCAGCTTCATGATGTCCTGCTTGGTCACCTGCGTGGCGGCAAATTCGGCAATATTGCTTTCGATCAGCTGGCGAGCCTGGAGCAGCTCAAACGGGCCGTAGCTGGCGAATTCCAGACTTTCATCCGCTACCGGAGAGTGCTTAGGCTGATTAGAAATAACGTGAATGCCGGAACCTTTGCGTACCTCGACGTAGCCTTCCACTTCCAGCATGATAATCGCTTCGCGCACTACGGTGCGGCTCACACTTTTTTCATCCGCGATAAAGCGCTCGGCGGGAAGTTTATCACCGACAAGATAGACTCCCTGCTCGATGCGATCTTTCAGCTCAGCAGCAAGTTGTTGATATAAACGACGTGGTTCGGTGATTTCCATATGCGCTCCAGGCTGGGTACGGCAGATGATTTGTTATACCACTTTCACGGAATACTCTCCAGATTTTGCCATTAAAAAAGCCGCCCGGGGGCGGCTTCGGTGAAACGTATTTTGCTAACTCTGCGTAGCCGGTTTCCCGAGGGACTCTTTCGCCAGCTCCTCTGCGGATTTACTTTTCAGCACCGTCCAGATAACCACCGCACCCATCAGGTCAAAGATTGCCAGTACCGCGAACAGTGGGCTGAAGCCGATGGTATCCGCCAGCGCGCCGACGACCAGTGCGAACATGGTACTTGCGGTCCACGCGGCCATCCCGGTCAGGCCGTTGGCGGTTGCCACTTCGTTACGGCCGAAGACGTCAGAGGAGAGCGTAATCAGCGCGCCGGACAGCGACTGGTGCGCAAAACCACCGATGCACAGCAGCGCGATAGCGACGTAGGGGCTGGTGAACAGACCGATCATGCCCGGGCCAATCATCAGCAGTGCGCCCATGGTCACCACCATCTTACGGGAAACAATCAGGTTCACACCAAACCAGCGCTGGAACAGCGGCGGCAGGTAGCCGCCCACGATACAGCCCAGGTCAGCGAACAGCATCGGCATCCAGGCGAACATCGCGATCTCTTTCAGGTTAAAGCCATAGACCTTGAACATGAACAGCGGGATCCAGGCGTTGAAGGTCCCCCAGGCCGGTTCAGCCAGGAAGCGCGGCAGGGCGATACCCCAGAACTGACGGGTGCCCAGGATCTGCCAGACGGACATCTTCTTACCGTTGTTGGTCTGATGTTGCGCTTCCTGACCACCAATAATGTATTCGCGTTCTTCCTCGGAAAGTTTCTTCTGATCGCGCGGGTGTTTATAGAAAACCAGCCACGCCATTGCCCACGCAAAGCTCAGCACGCCAGAGATGATGAACGCCATCTGCCAGCTGTGCATCACGATAGCCCACACCACCAGCGGCGGCGCAATCATCGCGCCGATGGACGAGCCTACGTTGAAGTAGCCGACCGCAATGGAACGCTCTTTTGCCGGGAACCACTCGGAGCTGGCTTTCAGCCCCGCCGGGATCATCGCCGCTTCCGCTGCCCCTACCGCGCCACGGGCCAGCGCCAGACCGCCCCAGCTGCCTGCCAGCGCGGTTGCGCCGCAGAACACCGCCCAGGCGATGGCGAAGAAGGCATATCCGATTTTGGTACCGAGAATATCCAGAACATAGCCAGCGACTGGCTGCATGATGGTGTATGCCGCGGAATAGGCGGCAATGATGTAAGAGTATTGCTGCGTGGAGATATGCAGCTCTTCCATCAACGTCGGCGCCGCGGCTGCCACGGTGTTACGCGTCAGGTAGCCCAGCACGGTGCCCAGCGTCACCAGCGCGATCATATACCAACGTAACCCTTTAATTTTACGCATCTAAAACCTCATCGTTATGTTATTTCCGCGCCAGAGCACGGCAACCTCTCAACCGTTTCCGGGAGCAGCTGTGTAACGGGAGGGGCATAACCGGGAGAATGTCCCGGAACGGCCCGAACCTTGCCATAAGTAAGCGTGCATAAGTTGGTATCCGTACCGTTAAACCCGATGTTTCTCACACCGGTAATGCATTCCGTCGGCTGAATGTTTGCGACGGCGAAAAGATAACTTGTCATACAACTTTAAAAGGTGAGTGACATCACAAATGTATGATCCTTTGTAGGGTCATTATTCGTTGCGGGTGAAGCCAGTATCGACGCGGCCTGTAGAGTGATTTACCCCAATTTGGGTAATTTATTTGTCGACGTTTATTGATCTCACTCACGAAAAAAACGTCGGCGGGTGGAAATTGGTGTGATAACTTTGCAGCATATGAACATACGCTTTCTGACGCTCCCGTAATGAGGAAGACGATAATGACGCCGTTTATGACCGAAGATTTTCTCTTAGATACCGAATTTGCTCGCCGCCTGTACCACGACTACGCAAAAGACCAGCCGATTTTCGACTACCACTGCCACTTACCGCCGCAGCAGGTTGCCGAAAATTACCGTTTCAAAAACCTGTATGACATCTGGCTGAAGGGTGACCACTATAAATGGCGCGCGATGCGCACCAACGGCGTGGCCGAGCGCCTGTGTACCGGCGACGCGACCGATCGCGAGAAGTTTGATGCCTGGGCAGCGACCGTTCCGCACACCATCGGTAACCCGCTTTACCACTGGACGCACCTTGAACTGCGCCGTCCGTTTGGCATCACCGGCAAGTTGCTTTCACCCGCCACGGCGGATGAGATCTGGGACCAGTGCAATGCGCTGCTGGCGCAGGATAACTTCTCTGCGCGCGGCATCATGAAGCAGATGAACGTGAAGATGGTGGGCACCACCGACGATCCGATTGACTCCCTGGAACATCATGCCGTTGTCGCCAAAGACACCTCTTTTGACATCAAAGTGCTGCCAAGCTGGCGCCCGGACAAAGCCTTCAACATCGAACAGGCCACCTTCAACGACTACATGGCGAAGCTGGCGGAAGTGTCCGATACCGATATTCGTCGTTTCGCTGACCTGCAAACCGCGCTGACTAAACGCCTGGATCACTTCGCGGCGCACGGCTGTAAAGTTTCCGACCACGCGCTGGACGTGGTGCTGTTTGCGGAATCAAACGAAGCGGAACTGGACAGTATCCTGGCGCGTCGTCTGTCCGGTGAATCGCTGAGCCAGCATGAAGTGGCGCAGTTCAAAACCGCGGTGCTGGTTTTCCTCGGTGCGGAATACGCCCGTCGCGGCTGGGTACAGCAGTACCACATCGGCGCGCTGCGCAATAACAACCAGCGCCAGTTCAGGTTGTTGGGTGCGGACGTGGGCTTCGACTCCATCAACGACCGTCCGCTGGCGGAAGAGCTGTCCAGACTGCTGAGCAAACAGAACGAACAGAACCTGCTGCCGAAAACCATTCTGTACTGCCTGAACCCGCGCGATAACGAAGTGCTGGGCACCATGGTCGGCAACTTCCAGGGCGAAGGGATGCCGGGCAAGATGCAGTTCGGCTCCGGCTGGTGGTTCAACGATCAGAAAGACGGCATGGAGCGGCAGATGACGCAACTGGCGCAGCTGGGCCTGCTGAGCCGCTTTGTCGGCATGCTGACCGACAGCCGCAGCTTCCTCTCTTACACGCGCCACGAATACTTCCGCCGCATTCTGTGCCAGATGATTGGCCGCTGGGTGCATGCGGGTGAAGCGCCAGCGGATCTTCAGCTGCTGGGCGACATGGTGAGAAACATCTGCTTTAACAATGCGCGTGACTACTTCGCCATTGAACTGAACTAAGGCCTTCTGAGGTTGATATGCAATACATCAAAATCCATTCGCTGGATAACGTCGCCGTCGCGCTGGCAGATTTAACCGAAGGCACGGAAGTGACCTTTGACAACCAGTTGGTCACGTTACGCCAGGCCATTGGACGTGGACACAAGTTTGCCTTGTTCCCCATTGCAAAGGGGGAGAACGTGGTGAAGTACGGTTTGCCCATCGGACATGCGCTGGCGGATATTGCGCCGGGTGAATATATTCATTCCCACAACGCGCGCACGAATCTGAGCGATCTGGACGAGTACAGCTATCAACCTGATTTACGCGAAGAAAATGTGCAGGCGGCGGATCGTGAAGTGCAGATCTACCGCCGCGCTAACGGTGAGGTGGGGATCCGCAACGAGCTGTGGATCCTGCCGACCGTCGGCTGCGTCAACGGCATTGCGCGTCAAATTCAGACGCGTTTCCTGAAAGAGACCAACAATGCCGAAGGCACCGACGGCGTGCATCTGTTCAGCCACACCTACGGCTGCTCGCAGCTGGGCGATGACCACATCAACACCCGCACCATGCTGCAAAACATGGTGCGCCACCCGAACGCGGGCGCGGTGCTGGTGATCGGCCTCGGCTGCGAAAACAACCAGGTGGATGCCTTCCGCGACACGCTGGGCGAATTCGATCCTGAGCGCGTTCACTTCATGGTGTGCCAGCATCAGGACGACGAAGTGGAGGCGGGCGTTGAGCTGCTGCACCAGCTTTATGAGGTGATGCGCCACGACAGGCGCGAGCCGGGCAGGCTGAGCGAGCTGAAGTTTGGGCTGGAGTGCGGTGGGTCTGACGGCCTTTCCGGGATCACCGCCAACCCGATGCTGGGCCGCTTCTCGGATTACGTGATCGCCAACGGCGGTACGACGGTGCTGACCGAAGTGCCGGAAATGTTCGGCGCGGAGCGCATTCTGATGAGCCACTGCCGCGACGAAGAGACGTTTGAGAAGACCGTCACCATGGTGAATGACTTCAAACAGTACTTCATTGCCCACAACCAGCCGATTTACGAGAACCCGTCGCCGGGTAATAAGGCGGGTGGGATCACCACGCTGGAGGAGAAATCCCTCGGCTGCACCCAGAAAGCGGGCGCCAGCCAGGTGGTGGATGTTCTGCGCTACGGCGAACGCCTGAAAACCCACGGTCTGAACCTGCTGAGCGCACCGGGTAACGATGCGGTCGCCACCAGCGCGCTGGCAGGGGCGGGCTGTCATATGGTGCTGTTCAGCACCGGTCGCGGTACGCCATACGGCGGTTTTGTGCCGACGGTCAAAATCGCCACCAACAGCGAGCTGGCGGCGAAGAAAAAACACTGGATCGACTTTGATGCGGGCCAGCTGATCCACGGCAAAGCGATGCCGCAGCTGCTGACGGAGTTCGTGGACACTATCGTGGAGTTTGCTAACGGCAGGCAGACCTGCAATGAGAAGAACGACTTCCGCGAGCTGGCGATCTTTAAGAGTGGTGTGACGCTTTAATCGGTGCGGCCTGATGCCCTCTCCCACGGGGAGAGGGTACAAACACTAAAAACGGCAACCTCAGGGTTGCCGTTTTGCTGTTAACCTCGCAGGGCATTCTTCGCTAAACGCGCGTCTTCCGCCTGACAGGCCGCTGCGGTGAACAGCACGTCGGTAGAGGAGTTCAGCGCGGTTTCACAGGAGTCCTGCAGCACGCCGATGATGAAGCCGACGGCCACAACCTGCATCGCAATCTCGTTCGGGATGCCAAACATATTGCACGCCAGCGGGATCAGCAGCAGCGAACCGCCCGCCACGCCGGATGCGCCGCAGGCACACAGCGACGCCACCACGCTCAACAGCAGCGCCGTTGGCAGATCCACAGGAATACCCAGCGTATGCACTGCCGCCAGGGTCAGCACGGTGATGGTGATCGCCGCGCCCGCCATGTTCACGGTTGCGCCCAGCGGGATCGACACGGAGTAGGTATCGCGGTCCAGGTTCAGCTTCTCCGCCAGCGCCATGTTCACGGGAATGTTCGCCGCAGAGCTGCGGGTGAAGAAGGCATACACGCCGCTCTCGCGCAGGCAGGTCAGCACCAGCGGATACGGGTTACGGCGGATCTGCCAGAACACCAGCAGCGGGTTGATCACCAGCGCCACCAGCAGCATACAGCCGACCAGAACAACCAGCAGCTGCGCGTAGCCCCACAGCGCGTCGAAACCGGTGGTCGCCAGCGTGGAAGAGACCAGCCCGAAAATACCGACTGGCGCAAAGCGAATCACCAGTTTCACCATAAAGGTGACGGCGTTCGACATATCATTCACCAGGTTTTTCGTGGTCTCGTTGCCGTGACGCAGCGCGAAGCCCAGTCCAATCGCCCAGACCAGAATACCAATGTAGTTTCCGCTCATCAGCGCGGTGATGGGGTTAGAAACCATGCTCATCAGCAGGCCGCGAAGGACTTCGACAATGCCGGACGGCGGCGTGATATCACCGGCCGCGCTGGTCAGGTGCAGTGTGGACGGGAACAGGAAGCTAAACACAACGGCCGTTAAGGCCGCAGAGAAGGTTCCCAGAAGATACAGGAACAGAATAGGGCGAATGTTGGTTTTTTGTCCGTGCTGGTGGTTGGCAATCGACGCCATCACCAGCATCAGCACCAGTACCGGTGCGACGGCCTTCAGTGCGCCAACGAAAAGGGTGCCGAGCAGCCCCGTGGCTTCCGCGGCAGGTTTTGACACCATCGCCAGCAGAATACCCAGTACCAACCCGACCAGAATTTGTTTTACAAGGCTGCCCTGCGCCAGGCGCGCGAACAGACCGCGTGATTGTGTGCTCATACGTTATTCCTGAGTGAAATTGCGTTCCATCCTGGATGTGCTCTAAGTCACATTTGTGTCCGGATGTAAGTATTTGTTTGCCTGGTTGAGTATCAGGGAAAGGAGCGAAAGGCGGAAGCGTAAAATGCTGGATTTTACGTGTTGCATCATATTTTTTAACTGTTGAGTTACAAAAGTGTGTTCACCCTCTCCCTGTGGGAGAGGGTCGGGGTGAGGGCATCAGCCCGCACCGAACGTTTTACTCCACCTGCTGCTTCTTATCGTGCTGGCGGTTAACCCAGGTATTGATAAGCAGCGTCACCAGCAGAATGCCGAACACCACGCCAAGCGAGATAGCGATTGGGATGTGGTAGAAATCGACGATCAGCATCTTGATACCGATAAACACCAGGATCACCGACAGGCCGTACTTCAGCATCGAGAAGCGCTCCGCCGCGCCTGCCAGCAGGAAGTACATGGCACGCAGACCGAGGATCGCAAACAGGTTAGAGGTCAGCACGATGAACGGGTCGGTGGTCACCGCGAAGATTGCCGGGATGCTGTCTACGGCGAAAATCACGTCGCTCAGCTCGACCAGAATCAGTACCAGCAGCAGCGGGGTAGCAAACAGCAGGCCGTTCTTACGCACGAAGAAGTGCTCGCTCTCGATCTTGTCGGTCATGCGCAGATGGCCGCGGATCCACTTCACCAGCGGCTTATCGCCGATACCGGTATCGTCTTCTTTCGCCAGCGCCATTTTGACTCCGGTGAACAGCAGGAACGCGCCGAACACGTACAGCAGCCATTCGAACTGGGTAATCAGCCAGCTGCCGGCGAAGATCATGATGGTACGCAGGACAATGGCACCCAGCACGCCGTATACCAGCACGCGGCGCTGCAGGGCCGCAGGCACGGCAAAGTAGCTGAACAGCATCAGCCAGACGAAGACGTTATCAACCGCCAGGGCTTTTTCAATCAGATAGCCGGTGAGGAAGGCGAGCGCCTGAGGATCGGCCACCGCACGGCCTTCGGTCGAGGCCAGATACCACCAGAAGGCGGCGCAGAAAAGGAGTGAGAGGCTAACCCACACCAGCGACCAGACGGCGGCCTGCTTGACGCTCATGCCGTGCTCGCCGCGACGACCCTGCAAAAAGAGGTCGATCGCCAGCATGATGAGCACGACAACCGCGAATCCGCCCCACAGCATTGGAGTGCCGACAGAATGCATACTATTTTCCTTACACATAAAAAACAAAAACGGCTATGGTCAGAAGACGATAGCCGTTAGCTTTTTATGCATAGACCTCGCCTCCCGGCAAGGTCTCACTTACAACCACGAAGGTTGCCCGGCGACCGGATGCGGTTTTGCACGCATCGTAATGACGATCCACCGGCGAAGAAGTTACTCCCCTTTGCAGGTAACAAAATATGTCAGACCATTGGTTTCGTCAATGGTCTGCGCCGTTTCATTACACACCTTTACGCGATAGCTTCCGCGCTCACGCCGTCTGCCGGGAACACCACGCCGGTCTGGCGGCGGATCTCCGTTTGCAGCTTCGCCGTGGTGCGGCTAACCGCGAGGCCAGGGTGATTCACTTCGTTGTCTTCCACCAGACGGGCGAAGACCTCTGCCTCATAGAGCATAGTGTTAATATGCTGAGGCTGCGTCAGCTCCTGCGCTTTCCCGCCGCGCGGCACAAAGCTCACCTTCTGGCATTCGGAGATTTTCTCGATGACCAGCGACCCGGCTTCGCCCTGAATTTCGCTCGGCAACACGGAATCGCTCACCTTGGAGTGCTGCAGGGTGACGCTAAAATCACCGTAATCCAGCACCACCAAACCGTGCGCATCCACGCCGCTCTCCAGCAGGCTGGCGGTGGCCGTGACGCCGTGCGGCTCGCCCCACAGCGCGACCGCAGAGGCCAGGCAGTAAAAACCAATGTCCATGATGGAGCCGTTTGAGAAGGCCGGATTAAAGGTATTCGGGTTTTCGCCGTCGAGATAGCGCTGATAGCGCGACGAATACTGGCAGTAGTTGATAAAGGCTTTACGCACTTTGCCAATTTTCGGCAGGGACTGCTGCAGCAGCAGGAAATTCGGCAGGCTTGCGGTTTTGAACGCTTCGAACAGCACCACCTGATTTTCGCGGGCAAGCGCAATGGCCGCTTCCACTTCCTCAATATTCGAGGCCAGCGGCTTCTCGCAGATCACATGCTTTTTATGGCTGAGAAACAGCGCCGTTTGCGGGAAGTGCAGGGAGTTCGGGCTGGCGATATAGACCGCGTCAATGGCGTCGCTTTGCGCCATCTCATCAAGGGAGGTAAAGAGATGTTCGACGAGGTAGTCGTTAGCAAAACTCTGCGCCTGCTCAAGGCTGCGGGAGTAAACTGCGGTGAGTTTAAGTTTGCCGGTTTCGTGGGCGGCGTCGACGAACTGGCGCGTGATCCAGTTCGTACCAATGACTGCGAAACGTATCATAAACGTTTACGTACTCCGTAGCGGGGAACCTTAAGCCACTTTAGCACGGGATTATTGCAAAACCAGTGCGCTATTCCGCATTACCATTTAACGATAAATGCGTAAGCCACAAACGGGTGTCAAACTCCAGCTGATGGTACTGCGGCTCCATGTGGCAGCACAGGGAATAGAACGCTTTGTCGTGCTCTTTCTCTTTCAGATGCGCCAGCTCATGGACCACGATCATCCGCAGAAAGGCTTCCGGCGCGTTACGGAAAACCGTCGCGACGCGGATTTCGGCCTTCGCCTTCAGCTTGCCGCCCTGCACGCGGGAGATGGCGGTGTGCAGGCCGAGCGCGTTTTTCAGCACGTGGATCTTATTGTCGTACATCACCTTGTTAATCGGCGGCGCGCTCTTCAGATAACGGCTTTTCAGATCCTGCGTATACTGCCAGAGGGCCTTATCGGTCGCGAAATCGTGCGTGCCGGGATAGCGTTTTTCCAGTACCGCGCCGAGCTTTTGCTCGGCAATCAGGGTGCGAACCTGAGAAAGTAAATGCTCCGGGTAGCCCTGGAGATAAGTTAGTTGGTTCATCAACGCCCCAAATCGACAATAAAACGGGTATACTCACGCACCCTTTTCAGGGATACGCCAAATTTTACCATTCAGGAGGGCCGATGAGCCACTTAGACAACGGTTTCCGTTCACTCAACCTTAAACGTTTCCCGGAGACGGACGACGTTAACCCGCTTCAGGCGTGGGAAGCGGCGGATGAATATCTGCTGCAGCAGTTGGATGAGACTGAAATCCGCGGCCCGGTTTTGATCCTGAATGATGCCTTCGGCGCGCTCGGCTGCGCCCTTGCGGAGCACACGCCTTACAGCATCGGCGATTCCTACTTAAGCGAGCTGGCAACGCGTGAAAACCTGCGCCATAACGACCTCGACGAGTCCAGCGTGAAGTTCCTCGACAGCACCGCGGACTACCCGCAGGCACCGGGTGTGGTACTGATTAAAGTGCCAAAAACCATGGCGCTGCTGGAGCAGCAGCTGCGCGCGCTGCGTAAGGTCGTGACGCCGGAAACCCGCATCATCGCGGGTGCCAAAGCGCGCGATATTCACACCTCGACGCTGGAGCTGTTCGAGAAGGTCCTTGGCCCAACCACCACGACGCTGGCCTGGAAAAAAGCGCGCCTGATCAACTGCACGTTCAGCGCACCTGAGCTGGCCGACGCGCCGGAGACGCTGAGCTGGAAGCTGGAAGGGACCGACTGGACCATCCACAACCATGCGAACGTTTTCTCCCGCACCGGTCTGGATATCGGGGCGCGTTTCTTTATGGAGCACCTGCCAGAAAACCTGGAAGGGGAGATCGTCGATCTGGGCTGCGGCAACGGCGTAATTGGCCTGACGTTGCTGGCGAAAAACCCGGAAGCCAGCGTGGTGTTCAGCGACGAGTCGCCGATGGCGGTGGCCTCCAGCCGTCTGAACGTGGAAACCAACATGCCGGAAGCGGTGGATCGCTGCGAGTTTATGATCAACAACGCGCTCTCCGGCGTAGAGCCTTTCCGCTTTAACGCGGTGTTCTGCAACCCGCCGTTCCACCAGAAGCACGCCCTGACGGATAACGTCGCGTGGGAGATGTTCCACCACGCGCGACGCTGCCTGAAAATCAACGGCGAGCTGTACATCGTGGCGAACCGCCACCTGGACTACTTCCACAAGCTGAAGAAGATTTTCGGCAACTGCGTCACCATTGCCACCAATAACAAATTCGTGGTGCTGAAATCGGTGAAGCTGGGACGTCGTCGCTAAATAACCAGCGCAAGCTGGGTGCCCTGCGCAATGGCTCGCCGCGCATCCAGCTCCATCGCCAAGTCGCACCCGCCGATCAAATGCACCGTTTTACCCGCCTCGCGCAGCGGATCGGCCAGATCCCGCTTTGGCTCCTGCCCGGCGCACAAAATTACATGATCCACGCGCAGCAGTTGCGGCTCGCCGCCGATCGTGACGTGCAGACCCTCGTCGTCGATCTTCTGGTAGCTCACCGCCGGGATCATTTTAACCCCGCGCGAGAGCAGGGTGGCGCGGTGGATCCAGCCCGTGGTTTTGCCCAGCCCTTCGCCCGGCTTGCTGGCCTTACGCTGGAGCATTACGATCTGGCGCGGGCTTTTCGGCAGCTGCGGCCCTTCAGGGCGTAATCCGCCGGACTGGCTCAGGCTGGTATCAATGCCCCATTCTACGCAAAACTCGGCAATGTTCTGGCTGGTGGCCTCGCCCGGCTGGCTTAAGTACATGGCGGTATCAAAGCCGATACCGCCGCAGCCGATAATCGCCACCTTCTCGCCAACCGGCGTTTTGTCTCGCAATACATCCAGATAGCTCAATACTTTCGGATGATTGATACCTTCGATCGCAGGCGTTCGCGGCACGATCCCGCTCGCCAGGATCACCTCGTCGAAACCGATCAGATCCGCCGCATTTACAAACTGGTTAAGCCGCAGCTCGACGCCCGTCAGCTCGATCATCCGGCGGTAGTAGCGCAGCGTTTCATAGAACTCTTCTTTGCCGGGGATCTGTTTGGCGATATTAAACTGACCGCCAATCTCCGCCAGCGCATCAAACAGCGTCACGCTGTGCCCGCGCGAGGCGGCGTTCACCGCAAACGCCAGCCCTGCGGGGCCAGCGCCCACAACGGCCAGGCGTTTTTTATTGACCGCCGGAACCACCGGCATTTTGGTTTCATGACAGGCGCGCGGGTTAACCAGACAGGAGGTGACCTTCCCGACGAAGATCTGATCCAGACAGGCCTGGTTACAGCCGATGCAGGTGTTGATCTCATCCGCCCGGCCGCTTTGCGCTTTAGACAGCAGTTCGGCATCCGCGAGGAACGGCCGCGCCATCGACACCATATCGGCGTCGCCGCGTGAAATCACATCGTCCGCCACCTGCGGGTCGTTAATGCGGTTAGTGGTGACCAGCGGAACGGACACTTTGCCTTTCAGCTTCCGCGTCACCCAGCTGAACGCCGCACGCGGCACCGGCGTGGCGATGGTCGGGATGCGCGCCTCATGCCAGCCGATGCCTGTGTTGATAATCGTGGCACCTGCTGCTTCAATCGCCTGCGCCAGCTGCACGGTTTCGTCGAACGTGCCGCCGCCCTCTACCAGGTCGAGCATCGACAGGCGGAAGATGATAATAAAGTCCGCGCCCGCGCGTTCGCGCACCGTGCGCACCACCTCCACGGCAAAGCGCATCCGGCGGGCATAGTCGCCGCCCCATTCGTCGTCGCGCTGGTTGGTGCGTGCGGCGAGGAATTCGTTGATCAGGTAGCCTTCTGAACCCATCACCTCAATGCCGTCGTAGCCCGCCTCGCGCGCCAGCGCCGCGCAGCGGGCGAAGTCGTCAATCAATGCCAGGATCTCATCGTGGGTCAGGGCGTGAGGTTTAAAACGGTTAATCGGAGCCTGAAGAGCCGACGGCGCGACCAGGTTCGGCTGATAGCTGTAGCGGCCGGTGTGCAGGATTTGCAGGGCGATTTTACCGCCCTCGCGGTGTACCGCGTCGGTCACAATGCGGTGGTGCGGCAGCTGTGACGCATCGTTCAGGACCGCGCCGCCCTCCATACCCACGCCGGAAGGCGCAGGGGCCACGCCGCCGGTGACAATCAGCGCCACCCCGTGGCGGGCGCGCTCGGCATAGAAGGCTGCCAGACGCTCGGCCCCGTCCGGATGCTCCTCCAGCCCGGTGTGCATCGACCCCATCAACACGCGGTTTTTGAGTGTGGTGAACCCCAGATCGAGAGGGGCGAATAACGACGGGTAGCGGCTCATAGTCTCTTCCAGTGTAAAATTATTGTTATGTGGTCGGATGAGTTACTAATTTAGCCAGCGGGGAGTAAAAGGGAAAAGGGGAATGCGGTGATTGTGATGGGATTCAAATAATGCCCCTCACCCTAACCCTCTCCCCGGAGGGGAGAGGGGACTGTCCGGCGCGGTCTTAAAGAATCAGCTCGATCTGGTTTTTTCCCTCTCCCCTTTGGGGAGAGGGGCAGGGTGAGGGGTGTGGGTTTTTACTAACCCCGGAGCCTGCCACATCGACGTCGTCAGCCCGCTGTCCACCAGCCCAAGCTGGTCCGCGTACACCGCCTGCCATTTCTGCATCATGCCGTCGTACAGCTCGCGGTGCTGCGGGTTCGGCGTGAACTCGCGGCTCCACTTCACCAGCCGTTCGCCCGTCGAGGCCATATCCGCAAACAGCCCCGCGCCAGCTCCTGCCGCTATCGCGCAGCCGAGCGCCGTTGCCTCTTTCACTTCCGGCACGCGCACCGGCAGCCCGGTGACGTCGCTTAAGATCTGGCTCCACAGGGCGCCTTTGGAACCGCCGCCCGCAAACACCAGGCTCTCAAACGTCACGCCGGAGAAGCGAGAGATCTGCGACAGGTTGCAGGCCGAGACGATCGCCGCGTTCTCCTCCAGGGCGCGGAACAGCGTCGCTTTGTTGCACTTTTCCGGGTCGATGGAGAGGTTAATAAACGACGGCGCGGCGTGGTACCACTGCTTGAAATGCATCGCGTCGGAGAAGATCGGCATCACCCCGTGGGAGCCTGCCGGTACGCGGCTCGCCATCTCTTCCAGCAGGGAATAGGTGTCCATCCCCATCCGCTCGGCAATCAGCTTCTCCTCCGCGCAGAAGGCGTCGCGGAACCAGCGCATGGTCAGCCCGGTAAAGAAGCTGATCGACTCCGCCTGCGCCATGCCGGGAATCACGTGCGGGTTCACGCGGATGTTCATCTCGGGGTCGGTGCGCACCTGCGGCAGGTTTACGACCTGCTGCCAGAAGGTGCCGCCCAGCACCGCGGTTTGCCCGGCGCGAACTACGCCCAGCCCCAGACAGCCCAACTGCACGTCGCCGCCGCCCATCACCACCGGGGTGCCCTCGCGCAGGCCGCTCTGCTGCGCGGCCTCTCTGGTGACAGCGCCCAGCACGGTGCCGGTCTCTTTCACCGGGGAGAGGATATCGGCGCGCAGGCCGGCCATGTCGAGCAGAGCCGGACGCCAGTCGCGGGAGAAGAGATCCAGCATGCCCGTCGTGCCCGCGTTAGACGGGTCGACCGCCAGCTCGCCGGAGAGCTTCGCCGCCAGCCAGTCGCTGATCATGGTGATAGTCGCGGCCTTGCGATAAATATCCGGACGGTGGTGCGCCAGCCACAGCAGGCGCGGCATGGCGCTCAGCGCCAGCGTTTGCCCTGAGACGTCATACACTTCGGATTCAAAACGGTAATCGTGGATCTCTTTGAGTTCGGCCACCTCGCGGCTGGCGCGGGCGTCGACGTTGGCGCAGGCCCAGATGGCCTCGCCGTTGCGGTCGTACAGCACGATCCCTTCGCGCATCGAGCAGCAGGCGACGGACTGAATGTCCGCCGCGCTCAGGCGCGCACGCTCCAGCGCCTGATGAATGCACCGGCAGGCCAGCTGCCAGTTGGTTTCGAGGTCGAACTCCATCGACCCCGGGACGTTCTCCACGCTCAGGTGCTTCCACTCGGCCTGGCCGACGGCAATCTGGTTGCCCTGTAAATCGAAAATCACGGCGCGAACGCTGCCTGTCCCTGCATCTAACGCTAAAAGGTAACTCATGAGCTTGCCTCGTTGTTAGCGCAGGGCAACCCCGTTACGTCAGGGCCAGCACCGCGCGGGCTGTCGTCTCCTCCGTCACCAGGCCATTGATACGGCGACCCTTCAGTGCGGCATAAATCGCATCGGCTTTCTCTTCCCCTCCGGCCACGCCAACGATGGTGGGCAGCTGCGCCAGTTCATCGAGCGTGACGCCCAGTAATTCTTTATGGATCTCCAGCTCCTCGACGCATTCTCCCTCGGCATTGAGGAAATAGCCGAGAATATCGCCGACCGCGCCTTTGCGGGCATACATCAGCTGTTCACCTTCGCTGATATAACCGGAGCGCAGTATGGTGGCGTCACGGCGCTGGTTCACCGAACCAATGCCGACCACCGCCACGTCGGCGGCGGTGGCGGCGAGGATCACATCCCGCACGCTGGTTTCGCGTTTTAAGATCCCGGCTACCTCGGCGGATGACACGCGAAGCGGGGCGGGGATCATGCTGACGCTGCAGGCCGCGTCCAACTGGCCGATGCCGGTCATATACGGCCCGACGCCGCCGGAGAGCGTCACCAGGCGGATCTGCTGCGAGCTGATAAAGCCGCTCAGGTGCTGCAGGCTGCTCATGGTGGTTTCACCAAACCCCACCGCCAGCAGCTGGCCGGGCTCCAGCACGCCCATCAAGGACTGCGCCGCGCCTATGCCCAGCCGCACGTTCATCGGCGGCGTATTTAACGCGGGCATCACGCGCACCAGCTTCAGGCCAAAGCGCTGCTGTAGCTCGGTCTCCAGCGACAGGCAGCCCTCGTAGCGGGAGTTGATCTGCACGCGGATCACCCCGGACTGCCGGCCCTTCTCCAGCAGGCGGGAGATCTTCAAACGCGGCAGCCCGAGCCGCTCGCCGATGTCGTTCTGGGTTAATCCGTCGTGGTAGTAGCACCAGGCCACGCGCGCAACCAGCTCCTCTTCCGCCAGCGCCAGCCCGGCAAACCGTCCTTCTTCCGCAGTGCGTTTATCGCTCATAGTTGAACTCTTATAAAAATTTAGATCATATGTTCGTGATGGCGCGGAGGGAAAGTGTGAGCCACGCGACAAAACGGATCATTTCGATCGTTTCTGGTTTATTTGTATCTCAATCGATAAAACTGTGATCCCTGCACGGTTGTAAATATAGTTCACCGTCTACGCTTTTGAACATTATTAAATCTAAAAATCATTTGTTCAATAGCGGAGCGATGATGACCTCACTTCTCGACGCGCGGAATATCAGCAAGCAGTTCTCAGGCGTGCCGGTTCTTAAAGGCATTGATTTCACGCTGCTTGCGGGCCAGGTGCACGCCCTGATGGGCGGAAACGGCGCGGGAAAATCGACGCTGATGAAGATCATCGCCGGGGTCGAGACGCCGGACAGCGGTGAACTTTCTGTCGAGGGGCAGTCATATGCGCGGCTCACGCCCGTGCAGGCGCACAGGTTAGGCATTTACCTGGTGCCGCAGGAGCCGCTGCTGTTCCCCAACCTGACGGTGCGGGAAAACATCCTGTTCCGCCTGCCGCGTGAGCGCGATCTGGAAAAGCGGCTGGCGGAGAAACTCCAGCAGTTGCAGTGCCAGCTTAACCTCGACGCCACCGCCAGCACCCTGGAGGTGGCGGATCAGCAGATGGTGGAGATCCTGCGCGGGCTGATGCGCAACGCGAGGATCCTGATCCTCGACGAACCTACGGCCTCCCTCACACCCGGCGAAACCGAACGGCTGTTTCGCCAGATCCGCGCCCTGCAGGATCTTGGCGTCGGGATCGTCTTTATCTCGCACAAGCTGCCGGAAATTCGCATGCTTTCGAGCCACGTCTCGGTGATGCGCGACGGTGCGGTGGTGCTGAGCGGCGAAACCGCGCAGTTTGACGATGGCGCCCTGATCGCCGCCATGACGCCGGTCAGCCGGGAGAAATCTCTCAGCGATACGCAAAAGCTGTGGCTGGCGCTGCCGGGCAACCGCCGCACCCAGCCGCAGGATTTTCCGGTGCTGCGGGTGGAGGATCTTACCGGAGAAGGGTTTATCGATCTCAGCCTTGAGATCTACGCCGGGGAGATCGTCGGCCTGGCCGGGCTGGTGGGTTCCGGGCGCACCGAGTTTGCGGAAACGCTTTACGGCCTGCGGCCAGTACGCGGGGGCCGCGTCTGGCTGGAGAATCAGGATATTACAGGCGAGCCGGTAAGTTCACGTCTGGACAAAGGGCTGGTCTACCTGCCGGAAGACAGGCAGGTGTCCGGCCTGTTCCTCGACGCGCCGATCCGCTGGAACACGGTGGCGCTGAACGAGCCGTCTCTCTGGCAGCAGCGCAAGCGGGAGTCGGCGGTGGTGGAGCGCTACCACCGGGCGCTGGGGATCAAGCTCAACCATGCGGATCAAACCGTGCGCACGCTCTCTGGCGGCAACCAGCAGAAGGTACTGCTGGCGCGCTGCCTGGAGGCCAACCCTTTACTGCTGATCGTCGATGAACCGACGCGCGGCGTGGACGTCTCGGCGCGCGCCGACATCTATCAGCTCATTAAAAGCGTGGCGGCGCAGAACGTGGCGGTGCTGATGATCTCAAGCGATCTCGACGAGTTTCCGGGCCTCGCGGATCGCGTGCTGGTGATGCATCAGGGGGTACTCAGCGGCGAGCTGCCGCGCCACGCCGTCAGTCTCGACAAGATGATGGCGCTGGCGTTTGGAGGGCAATCATGAAGACCTTACTCAAAAACCGCGAGCTGAGTGCGTTTCTCGCCATTCTGGCGCTGTTCGCCGTGCTGGTGGCGCTGAACCCGTCCTACCTGAGTTTACAGACGCTGGGGATGATCTTCGCCAGCTCGCAGATCCTGATACTGCTGGCCATCGGTGCCGCGCTGGTGATGCTGACGCGCAATATCGACGTGTCCGTCGGCTCCATCGTCGGGCTGTCCGCCATTGCCGTCGGCGTGGCGCTGAATAGCGGCTACAGCCTGCCGGTTTCCATTCTTTTCGCGTTGTCGACTGGCGCGCTGGCCGGGGCGTTTAACGGGTTTCTGGTGGTGGGGCTGCGCATCCCGGCGATTGTCGCCACCCTCGGTACGCTGGGGCTGTACCGCGGGGCGATGCTGCTCTGGACCGGCGGAAAGTGGATTGAAGGGCTGCCGCCGGGGCTGAAATCCCTCTCTGAGCCAGCCGCCATCGGCATTTCGCCGCTCGGCATGCTGGTATTGATCGTCGCGGCCGCGGGCGCGTGGACGCTGTCGCGTACCGCGTTCGGGCGTGATTTTTACGCGGTGGGGGATAACCTCGCCGCCGCGCGCCAGCTGGGCGTAGCGGTGAACCGCACCCGCATGATCGCCTTTACCCTGAACGGCATGCTGGCGGCCTGCGCCGGGATCGTCTTTGCCGCGCAGATTGGCTTTGTGCCCAACCAGACCGGCAGCGGGCTGGAGATGAAGGCCATCGCCGCCTGCGTGCTCGGGGGTATTTCGCTGCTGGGCGGCACGGGCACGCTGGTTGGCGCGCTGCTCGGGGCCTTCTTCCTGACCCAAATCGACACCGTGCTGGTGCTGTTCAGGCTCCCGGCGTGGTGGAACGACTTTATCGCCGGGCTGGTGCTGCTGGGCGTGCTGGTGCTCGACGGGCGCCTGCGCCAGGCGCTGGCGCGTCATCAGCGGGCGCTGAAGTACGGTCGCTTCCAGCCGGGTAACAAAGGGGGAAAGCACGTCACCCCGTTTCCCAAACGCAAAAAAGAGGTGGCGTAAATGAGGCTTAACTGGGAAAGCGCGCTGCTGATTTTACTGGTACTGGAGATCCTGCTCTTTGGCGCCATCAACCCGCGCATGCTCGACGTCAACATGCTGCTGTTCAGCACCAGCGACTTTATCTGCATCGGCATCGTGGCGCTGCCGCTCACGCTTGTGATCATCAGCGGCGGGATCGACATCTCCCTCGGCTCGACCATCGGCCTGTGCGCCATCGCGCTGGGCGTGATGATGCAGGCGGGGTGGCCGATGGCGGTCGCTGTTCCGCTGACGCTGCTGCTCGGCCTGCTGTGCGGATTATTTAATGCCGCGCTTATTCACTACACCGGCATCAGCCCGCTGGTTATCACCCTCGGCACGCTCTACCTCTACGGCGGCGGCGCGCTGCTGCTCTCCGGCATGGCGGGGGCGACGGGCTATGAGGGCATCGGCGGCTTCCCGGACAGCTTCACGGGGTTCGCTAACCTCACGGTGCTGGGTCTGCCGATCCCTCTGGTGCTGTTCGCGGTGATTACCGTCTTCTTCTGGCTGATTACCCACCGGGGGCGCTTTGGCCGACATCTGTTTTTAATCGGTCAGAACCCGCGCGCGGCGCGCTATGCGGCGCTGTCGGTGAACGGCATGCCCTACGCGCTGTACGGTCTGGTGGGCGTGGCCTCGGCGATTGCCGCGCTGGTGATGGTCTCCTATTTCGGCTCTGCGCGTTCGGATCTGGGGCGCGATTTGCTCATGCCCGCGCTGACCGCCGCCGTGCTCGGCGGGGCCAATATCTACGGCGGTTCAGGTTCGGTTGTCGGTACGGCGCTGGCGGCGCTGCTGGTGGGCTACCTGCAGCAGGGTTTACAGATGGTCGGCATCCCAAACCAGGTGTCGAGCGCGCTGTCAGGGGCGCTGCTGGTTGTGGTGGTGATGGGACGTTCGCTGAGTCTGCACTGCGAGTGGGTGCGTTCTCTCTTCAGAAAACTATCCGGAGCGTAAGATGAAAACAAAACTGTTCGTCCTGGCAATGGCCCTCAGCTTCGCCTCGGCGCAGGCGGCGGACCGCATTGCCTTTATCCCGAAGCTGGTAGGCGTGGGCTTCTTCACCAGCGGCGGTAACGGCGCAAAAGAGGCGGGGAAAGACCTCGGCGTGGACGTGACCTACGACGGCCCAACCGAGCCGAGCGTCTCCGGCCAGGTGCAGCTCATCAATAACTTCGTCAACCAGGGCTATAACGCCATTATCGTCTCCGCCGTGTCGCCGGACGGCCTCTGCCCGGCGCTGAAGCGCGCGATGCAGCGCGGCGTCAAGGTCCTGACCTGGGATTCCGACACTAAGCCGGAGTGCCGCAGCATCTACATCAATCAGGGGACGCCGGAGCAGCTTGGCGGCCTGCTGGTGGAGATGGCGGGCAAGCAGGTTACCAAACCGAACGCTAAAGTGGCGTTCTTCTACTCAAGCCCCACCGTTACCGACCAGAACCAGTGGGTGAAAGAGGCGAAAGCCAAAATCGAGAAAGATCACCCGCAGTGGCAGATCGTCACCACCCAGTTTGGCTATAACGACGCCACCAAATCCCTGCAAACCGCTGAAGGGATCTTAAAAGCGTATCCGGATCTGGATGCGATCATTGCCCCGGACGCCAACGCGCTGCCGGCAGCGGCACAGGCGGCGGAAAACCTGAAGCGCGAAGGGGTGGCGATTGTCGGCTTCAGCACGCCGAACGTGATGCGCCCTTACGTTGAGCGCGGCACGGTGAAGGCCTTCGGCCTGTGGGATGTGGTGCAACAGGGCAAAATTGCGGTCAATGTCGCCGCTCGCCTGCTGAAAAAAGGCGATCTTAACGTCGGCGACAGCGTGGACGTAAAAGATATCGGCGCGCTGAAGGTCGAGCCGAACAGCGTGCAGGGCTACCAGTATGAGGCGAAGGGCAACGGCATCGTGCTACTGCCGGAGCGCGTGGTGTTCACTAAAGAGAACATCAATAAATACGATTTCTGACGGGGGAGCAAATGGCTGATTTAGACGACATCAAAGACGGCAAGGATTTTGGCATCGGCACGCCGCAGCAGAATGTACCGTTCACGCTGAAAGGCTGCGGCTCGCTGGACTGGGGCATGCAGTCCCGGCTTTCACGCATCTTCAACCCGCAAAGCAACCGCACGGTGATGCTGGCCTTCGACCACGGCTATTTTCAGGGGCCGACCACCGGCCTTGAGCGTATCGACCTCTCTATCGCGCCGCTGTTTGGTGAAACCGACGTGCTGATGTGCACCCGCGGAATCCTGAGAAGCCAGGTGCCCGCCGCGACGAACAAACCGGTGGTGCTGCGCGCCTCCGGCGGTAATTCGATTCTGGGCGAACTGTCCAACGAGTGCGTGGCGGTGGCGATGGAGGATGCCCTGCGCCTGAACGTCTGCGCCGTGGCGGCGCAGGTGTACATCGGAAGCCCGTTTGAGCACCAGTCGATCAACAATATCATCAAGCTGGTAGACGCGGGCGCGCGCTACGGCATGCCGACGCTTGCGGTGACGGGCGTCGGCAAAGAGATGGCGCGTGACGCGCGCTATTTCTCGCTCGCCAGCCGCATCGCCGCCGAAATGGGGGCGCAGTTCGTCAAAACCTATTACGTGGACGAGGGCTTTGAAAAAGTGACCGCCAGCTGCCCGGTGCCGATCGTCATCGCCGGGGGCAAAAAGCTGCCGGAGCACGAGGCGCTGGAGATGTGCTGGCGGGCGATCGACCAGGGCGCGTCCGGCGTGGACATGGGGCGCAATATCTTCCAGTCCAGCGCGCCGCTCGCCATGCTGAAGGCGGTGAAGAAAGTGGTTCACGAGAGCTGGAACGCCCGTGACGCGTTCCAGTTCTGGCAGGAAGAGAAACAGGGAGAAGCGAAATGAACGTGACGTTAGTGGAGATCAACATCAAACCCGAGCGCGTGGACGAGTTTCTGGAGGTGTTTCGCGCCAACCACGAGGGGGCAATCAGGGAGCCGGGGAACCTGCGCTTTGACGTCTTGCAGGATCCAAGGGTGAAAACCCGGTTCTTTATCTACGAAGCCTATAAAGACGAAGAGGCGGTGCTGGCGCACAAGCAAACGCCGCACTATCTGGCATGCGTGGATAAGCTTGAGGAGCTGATGTCGGAGCCGCGCAAAAAACGCAGTTTTGTGGGGCTGTTGCCGGAGTAGCGGTCATGCCGGGTAAGCGCAAGCGCCACCCGGCGTTGTTCAGGCCAGCTTCAGCTCCGCAAGTATCGCAGCAAGCGCTTCGCGCGGCTCACCCTGAATAGCCTGAAGCGGGAAGGGGAGCGCGGGTGTTTCAACTTTCCCCAGCATTTCTGCCGCTGCTGCCACCACCCGTAAGCTGCCGTAACGACGGAACAATTCCCACAGCGGCTCCAGCCGCTCGGATTGCGCCGCCTCTTTCGAACGCGCAATCGCCAGCGCTGTTTGCGGAAACAACCCGCCGATGACCGAATACCAGACGTCAAACCCGGCCTGCAGGGCAGATGCTGCCCGCCAGTCGCCGGCAATGCCCAGCGTGACGGTATCAGGGAGACGATCGCGTACCTGCGACAGCTCCTCCGGCACGCGGCCAAGCTTTATGGATCCCACATTCGGCAGGGCCGCGGTAGCAAATAACAATTCATCGCTAAACGCAAAACCGGTCGTGGCGGGATTATCGTAAATACACAGCGGTACGGAGAGCTGGCGGGTCACCGCTTCATAGAGATTAAACGCTTCATCTTCCGTTAATCTCTGGTACGACACGGGTGCCATCAGCACGCCAGATGCACCTGCCGCTTGCGCGTCGTCAGCCAGACGCAGTATATCGTCCAGCCTAAGTGCGCCGATGCTGACGATGACCGGAACGTCATCAGCATGCTTCACCGCGCAGCGCGTGATTCGGCCGCGCTCTTCAACGGTCAGATAGGCATAACTTCCCGTCGAGCCCAAAATGCCCAGTGAATCCACGCCTGCGTCGACCACGGGGCGCAGAAGATTGATGAAGGACTGCTCGTCAAACATCCCATTTTTCAGGGGCGTTAACGGAAACGCGCTTAATCCGTGAAACATCGTGTTGTCCTCTTACAGCGTCAGCAGCTGGACCTGAGCCGTGGCTCCCGGCATCAGCTGCTGCAGGTTGTTGACCAGCTCCTCTCCTGCCTCTTCCAGTGCCGCAAGCGGCATCGACGGCAGGCTTTCAAGAATAAACCACATGGATTGCGCCTGACTGTCCAGACGCGTCCGTATTCCCTGGCGCCAGTTCCAGCGGCGGCAGGTGACGCCGAGGTCGTCGCGCCAGATAACCTCACCCGGTTCCGGATGTTCTACCACCGGCAGTCCCTCTTTGAAGGTATCAAACGGCTCGCTGCCGTCGGCCAGCGTCAGACGGGGCGCACCCGAGTACGCCGCGAGATTTTCTCCACCCACCGGAATGGCATAGCGAATGCTCACCGCGTTATAGATATCCACGACCGGATCCAGCGACGGCAGCGAACCGTCTTTCAGCACCCGCTTGCGCAGGGCAGAGGCCGAACAGGGCGTGCGTTTCGGTTTCGCACCGAAGGCTTTAAACACCTCATCCCAGTCTGAAAGGTGTGCATCAGCCCATGGCACATCATCATTCAACACCTGCCGGCAGGCCTGCGCCAGCGCGGCGGGCGCAACCTCCGGGTGGGTAATCGACGCAGCTTCAACCAGAATGCTCAGTGCCCGAAAGCCCGGGGCAATCCCGGCAAGACGTGAGTCTATTGACGGCGTAACGAGAGACATAAATAATCCTGTATTGACTGTTTTATACCATGGTAGTGACCAATGACTGATAAAGTCAATATAATGACTGCGCAGGGTGCCGATGTTGCCCAGGTAAGCCTGGCCGTGGCGAACCGCATCCGCAACTGGCGGAAAGAGAAAAAGCTGTCGCTGGACGAGCTGTCCCGCCGGGCCAGCGTCAGCAAAGGGATGCTGGTGGAGATCGAAAAGGGCGCAGCCAACCCTAGCATCGCCATCCTGTGCAAGCTGGCCGCCGCGCTAGGCATCTCCGTGGCGGATATCGTCAATGTCTCCAGCGAGCCGCTGGTGCACGTTATCGAAGAAGCTGCGATTCCGTTGCTGTGGCAGGGCGAACAGGGCGGTTACGCCAGGCTGCTGGCAGGCACTGCGGGCCCGGATATGATTGAGTTATGGCAGTGGGAGATGCATCCGGGGGAGTATTTCACCTCGACAGGGCATCCGTCGGGAACCTTTGAGCTGTTGCACGTGAACGAAGGCGTGTTGACGCTGACGGTGGACGAGACGGTGACGCAGGTTAATGCAGGCGCATCGGCGGTGGCGAAAACCGAAGCCGCGCACGGCTATGCGAATGAAGGCGATGCCATGCTTCGTTTCACCATGACCGTGGCGGAGTTTCACCGTTAAAAAGCAGTCCGGTAGGGGATTCTACCGGGCGAGCTCCTTTCAGGAATGATGCTTTTGCAACGTAGCAAGCAGACTGTCTGCACAGTATTGTCTGAGGAGTTTCTCATCCCTCTCAGGCAGGTCGCTTTGAAGAAAGGTGTCCAGACCCTCGGTATCGACACCGTTATAAATAAAAATACGGGCGGGATCGTAAAGCGCCATCGTCTTAATCGACGCATTGGTGGTGATAAGCTTCCTGTTCAGAACCAAAGCTTCCAGCGCGCGAAGCGTTAATCCATTTTGCTCAGGTTTGTTTATTTCCAGCATAACTGAACAGCGTTTGGCTTTATCAATATTGTCCAGATAGCTGAGTTTTTTATTCTGGCAATTATCTGGGTAGTTATCCTGATTATTGTACTTATCCAGCAGATAAAAATCCGTCTTATAACCGCTATTTTCGAGCACTGGTGTGAGTGTGCGAAGAACTTCTGCACGAATGGGTTCATAGCCGCCGACAAAAAAGCAGCTTTTATTTTCAGTTGCGCTCTCATTTTGAAATTGCTGAATTTCTTGCCAGCTAAAAGGCAAAAACTGCTCAATCGCATGCAGATCATAGCGCTCGCAATCAGCAGGATCAAAGCTATAAATAGCATCAAAGAAGGGGCGAACGGTGTCGATGTAATACGCATCCTGCGCCAGTTGTCCAAGAAGGCGACGTTTGCGCGTCAGGGCATCCACGGAGTCGCGCAGAATCAAAACTTTTTTACACGGCATGCTGGCGACATAATCCAGGAACGGAAAAACGCTATACCCATTACAAATCACAATATCATCGGGTTTTATTGCCGATAATTTAACGGCACAGTGTGCGCGCTTATGCCATTTTTTTAACGCCTGGCCTGGCAGTAGGGCATTGATCGATTTAAAGCGTCGCATAATGCGATTAATTTGCTTGACGGGGTGATCCTTAGCAAGCGAATTAAGCATCATGATTTCGAAAGGATTGACCCATTCCAGGAAAAAATAGCGCATGGTCCCTCAGGAGAAGATAGCCGATATAGGGGGGATGATAACTTATTCTGCCAGATGGGTCATTAAACTCCCCCTCGTCCGGAGGGGGAGTAGATATTACGCCTCTTCCACGCTCACCCGCAGCGCTGCCAGCGCTTTACGCGCCGCTTTCAGCACCTGCTCACACTGCTCAATGGTCAGCGTCAGCGGTGGTTCAATGCGGATGGTTTTCGAGTTGTTGAGCGTGCCGGCCACCAGCACCCGCTGGCGGAACATCTCGCTCGCGAAGCTGTAGCCGATTTCGTTGTCGACAAACTCAATCGCCATCAGCATCCCTTTGCCGCGTGCTTCCTGCACCAGGTCCGGGTACTCACGCCCCAGCTGGCGGAAGCCGTCCAGCAGCATGTCGCCTTTCTGCTCCGCCTGCGCGGGCAGGTTTTGCTCAAGCAGCACGTTGATGGTGGCCAGCGCCGCCGCGCAGGCCAGCGGGTTACCGCCAAAGGTGGTGGTATGCAGGAACGGATTGTCGAACAGCACCGAGAACACCTCTTCCGTTGCAACCGTTGCGCCTATTGGCATCACGCCGCCGCCGAGCGCTTTCGCCAGACACAGAATGTCCGGCTGAACGTTTTCGTGCTCGCAGGCAAACATCCTACCGGTGCGTCCCATCCCGGTCTGCACTTCGTCGAGGATCAGCAGCGCGCCAAACTCATCGCACAGCTGACGCACGGCGGGCAGATAGCCCTGCGGAGGGAGGATCACACCCCCTTCACCCTGAATCGGCTCCAGGATCACCGCCGCCACGTCATCGCCGGTTTTACGGCATTCGCTCAGCACGGTGCGCATGGCGTTGATGTCGCCAAACGGCACGTGGCGAAAGCCCGGCAGCAGCGGCATAAACGGCTTGCGGAAGGTGGATTTCGCGGTCGCCGACAGTGCGCCCAGGGATTTACCGTGGAACGCGCCGCTGGTGGCGATAAAGGTGAATTTCCCGCGCGGCGACTGGTACGCTTTGGCGAGCTTAATCGCCGCTTCGACCGATTCCGTGCCGCTGTTGCTGAAGAAGCTGTACTTCAGTTTGCCGGGGGTTAAGGCCGCCAGCGTTTTCGCGAGCATGGCGCGAAGCGGGTCGAGCAGTTCCTGGCTATGGAGAGGTTGTTTCGCAAGTTGATTCTGTACGGCGGAAACCACTACTGGATTACGGTGCCCCACGTTGAAGATACCGAAACCACCCAGGCAATCTATGAACTCCTGTCCCTGGGTGTCGACAAGCGTATTAAGACTTCCCGCTTGCCACTCTACGGCTCCGTAATCCCCGCCGGCGGTAACAGATTTGCGATACTCCAGAAAACCAGGATTGACGTGCTCTTTAAAGTAATCGATGACCTCTCGGTTAAGTTGTTTCATCTCCTCATGATCGAGCGTTCGCTTCTCAATGAGATTCAGTGCGTGCGCGGTACAGGCAAGAGCCGAGGCGCTGGAAGGTAACCTGTTCAAAATGTGCTCCCGGGGATCGCGTATCACATGATACTGGTTTAAGTATTGCAGGGATTACGCCACTTCAGATGACTTAACGAAAATCGGGATAAACGCCAGGTTAAAATATTGTTGCACAATATTTAATCATGCCAATACAACCGAAACGGGATTTCGCGGAACACGGCAACATACGTTGTGAGGGGCAGAAAAGGGCAATTGCACTAAAGGAGTGCATTGCTTGCGGCTTAAGTGGGCGTTAACAGGTCATACTTTGTAGGTAATTTCTTTGTGAAAGTATTTGAAATCAATGAATTATAAAATCTCACAAAAAGTGCGGTTTAAGTGAAATCTGCGATCTCCATCAACTTTAACAACTAAAGATAAATTGTTTACCGCCGAAAAAACAATAAACCACAAAATTAACATTCGAATAACCTGCAAGGAATGCCCATCATGTCTTCTCCCTCCTTTGTCACCCAGAATAATTATCCTCTGGACGATGACACCACCTTAATGTCTACCACAGACGTCCACAGCTACATTACCCACGCCAACGACACCTTTGTGCAGGTGAGCGGCTACCAGCTTGATGAGCTGACGGGCCAGCCGCACAATATGGTGCGCCACCCCGATATGCCAAAAGCCGCGTTTGCCGATATGTGGTACACGCTGCAGCAGGGCGAGCCGTGGAGCGGGATTGTCAAAAACCGACGCAAAAATGGTGACCACTACTGGGTGCGTGCGAATGCGGTGCCGATGGTACGCCGCGGGCAGGTGACGGGCTATATGTCGATCCGCACCAAAGCCACGGAGGAAGATATTGCCGCCGTGGAGCCGCTCTACCGGGCGCTGAATAACGGGAGCTGTAAAAAACGTATTCACAAAGGGCTGGTGGTGCGTAAGGGCTGGCGGGGTAAACTTCCTGCAATGCCGCTGCGCTGGCGGGTACGCAGCGTGATGGCGGTACTCTTTGCCGCGCTTGCCGCTACCTTGCTGACGACCTCCGCAGGCTGGGCACCGCTCGCAGCGGCTGCCGTGGTAATGCTGCTGGGTACGCTGCTGTTTGAGCAGCAGATTGTCCGCCCGATCGAGAACGTGGCGCGTCAGGCGCTGAAGGTGGCGACCGGCGAGCGTAACAGCGTGCAGCATCTGAACCGCAGCGACGAGCTGGGGCTGACCCTGCGCGCGGTAGGACAACTGGGGCTGATGTGCCGCTGGCTCATCAATGACGTCTCAAGCCAGGTGATGAGCGTCCGTGACGGCAGCGACAGGCTGGCGCAGGGGAATGAAGCGCTGAACGATCGTACGCGTCAGACCGTGGCGAACGTGCAGCAGACCGTCGCAACGATGAACCAGATGGCCGCTTCCGTTCAGAGCAACTCTGAAACCGCCGCTGAGGTGGATAAACTCTCCGTGGCTGCGAGCAGCGCGGCGACGGAGGGCGGAAACGCGATGCAGACCGTCGTCAAAACCATGGATGACATTGCCGACAGCACGCAGCGAATTGGCTCGATTACCACCCTGATTAACGATATCGCTTTCCAGACCAATATCCTGGCGCTGAACGCGGCCGTTGAAGCGGCAAGAGCCGGCGAGCAGGGGAAAGGCTTTGCCGTGGTCGCGGGGGAAGTTCGCCACCTTGCCAGCCGCAGCGCGAATGCGGCTAACGATATCCGCAAGCTGATTGATGCCAGCGCCAGCAGGGTGCAGTCCGGCTCTGAGCAGGTGCACGCCGCAGGCCGCACGATGGATGACATTGTCGAGCAGGTGAAAAACGTGACGCAGCTTATCGCGCAGATCAGCCACTCGACGTCCGAACAGGCCACCGGACTGTCAGAATTAACCCGTGCGGTGGCGGAGCTGGACAGCATCACGCAGAAAAATGCCGACCTGGTCGAGGAGAGCGCGCACATTTCTGCCATGGTGAAACACCGCGCCGGGCGTCTTAAGGATGCGGTAACGGTGCTCCATTGAGCCAGTAGTGTTCCGGAAAAGCCGTTTATACCGTAAGGAATAAACGGCTTTTTTATTTCTGCTTGTGACTATTAATATGTTTTATTGTTAATCAGATATTAAATAACTAAAGAAAGTGCCTCAGTTATTTATTCCTGCCTAAGTCAGTTTTCCGTGATGCTATTTTGTAAAACCCTGTTCTGGTGGTCTGGTAACGATCGATGAGGCGGTATTAATAGCCTCTACCTATCCATTGTGATGGTTATGAAATAAAAAAACGATCAAAGTCATAAAGTTAGCGGATTCGTTACCGATAACAGCGATCGTCTGAGAAATAATCACATCGATGGAGAAAATATGTTCTTACATGACGTAAAGATCGGCACGAAATTATTTCTGGTGTTTGGATTCTTTATTGTCCTGATGGTAGTTAGCGCCAGTATGTCCTTACTGAGTCTGAACCGGGCTAACAACGGGATGCAATCCATCATTACCCATGATTATCCGACCACGGTAAAAGCGAACCAGTTAATCGACAACTTCCAGGAATTTATTAGCACTCAGCAGCTCATGTTACTGGATGATAAGGGAACGTACACGGCGCAGTCGCAGCAGCATCTTAAAACGATCAGCGAACATATTACGTTGATTCTGGGTGAGCTAAACAGCGTGTTGCAGGATCCGAAATCACAGCAGGTCCTTGCCGAGATCCGCGACGTTCGTCAGCAGTATCTGGACTCGCGCTATCGCATTTTGCAGGCGGTGCAGAACAACGATCGCGCGGCTGCAATCCAGGAGATGATGACCCGCACCCTCACCGTGCAGCAGGCCTATAAAGCCAAAGTGCAGGAGCTGATTGCGATTCAGAACCATGAGATGCAGAGCGCAGGGAAGCAGGTGGAAGGTGACTTTAAATCCAGCCGGCTGCTGCTGATCCTGATCACCCTGTTTAGCGTTGCGGCGGGCAGCCTGATTGGCTGGTTTATCGTGCGCGCTATTACTCGTCCGCTCGGCGAGGCGGTGAATTTTGCCAATGCCATTTCAGAGGGCGACCTGACGGGCAGCATCACGCCGCACGGCAAGGACGAAACGGGCCTGTTGCTGCACGCGCTGATGGAGATGAAAAACCGCCTGCTGGACATTGTGCAGCAGGTGCAAACCGGCTCGGAGAATATCTCCAGCGCGGCCGCGCAGATTGTCGCCGGGAACCAGGATCTGGCCGCGCGCACCGAAGAGCAGGCCAGCTCCGTTGAACAGACCGCCGCCTCGATGGAGCAGATCACCGCGACGGTGAAAAACACCGCCTCGCACACCGGCGAAGCGACCAACCTCTCGGCAGATGCCGCCACGGTGGTCAAAAACAACGGGGAGATGATGAAGCAGGTGACCAGCAAAATGCGCCTGATTAACGAGACGTCGAACCGGATGTCCGACATTATCGACCTGATCGACGCCATTGCCTTCCAGACCAACATTCTGGCGCTGAACGCGGCGGTGGAAGCGGCGCGTGCCGGCGAGCACGGCCGTGGTTTTGCGGTGGTGGCCGGCGAGGTGCGCCAGCTTGCCCAGAAGAGCGCGTCGTCAGCCAGTGAAATCCGCGAGCTGATCGAGAGCTCCACCAGCCAGACCCAGGACGGGATGAACCTGGTGGAAAAAGCGAGCGCTCTGATCAACGGGATGGTCGGCAACGTGGAGGAGATGGACGTGATCCTGCGCGAGATCCGCCAGGCCAGCCACGAGCAGACGGAAGGGATCTCGCAGATCAACAGCGCGATTGGCCTGATTGATGCCACCACCCAGCAGAACTCTGCGCTGGTGGAGGAGTCCGTCGCGGCGGCGGCATCCCTTAACGAGCAGGCGATGCACCTGAAAGAGCTGGTACGCGTCTTCCGCGTGAGCGAGCACGCGCCGGCTTAATCCAACTGGGAGATCTCCAGCGCCGCGCGGTCGATTACGCCGATAATCTGCTTGAGCTGCGCGTCGCTGAGCTCTCCCTGATTTACCTTCAGATCTAACACCGCTTTAAAGTTATCCAGCGCCCGCTTCATCTGCGGGTTTTTGCGTAGCTGAAAGCCGACGCTGCGCGCTTTAATACGCACCTGGATCTGTTCCAGCTGTTCCCGGTTTTCGTCCAGCCAGCGTTGTCCTTCAACGGTAATCGCAATCTTCTTACGACCGCTTTCTTCTTCCGTGATGGTGATAAAGGTCTGATCCTGAAGATAATCCAGGGTTGGATAGATCACCCCAGGGCTCGGAGTGTAGTTCCCCTGAGTCAGATTCTCGATCTCTTTGATCAGCTCATAGCCGTGGCTCGCGCTGCGGGTCAGGATGTCCAGGATCACCAGCCGCAGGTCGCCGTGGCCGAAAAAGCGCGGTCGGCGTCCGCCGCCATCGTGTTCGTGTCGCATAGTAGTCTCTTTAATTTGATATATCTAAACTATATCTAAGATATATTCAGATGCAATCTAAAAGATCTTGCATTTTTACTGATTAGTAATCATTATCATTTAAAAATCAGTTTCGATATATCGTATTCACAAGACAAGAGGCTAAAAATGGCATCTACCCGTTACCCACAGCGCGTGCGTAATGACCTGCGCTTTCGCGAGCTGACGGTGCGCCGCGTTGAGCGCATCAGCGCAGGCTTTCAGCGCATTGTTTTAGACGGCGAGGCGCTGGAGGGCTTTAGCTCCCGCGGTTTCGACGACCACACCAAAGTCTTTTTCCCGGCACCTGGCACCACGTTTGTTCCGCCGGTGGTCACCGATGAAGGCATCGACTGGGGCGACGGCGTGCGTCCGCAGGCGCGCGACTATACGCCGCTGTACGATGAGGCAAATCATGAGCTGTTGCTCGATTTCTTCATTCATGACGGCGGGGTTGCCAGCCGCTGGGCGGTCGAGGCGAAAGCGGGCGACAGGCTGACTATCGGCGGTCCGCGCGGTTCGCTGGTGGTGCCGGAGGATTACGCCTGGCAGCTGTACGTGTGCGACGAGTCCGGCATGCCCGCGCTGCGTCGGCGCTTAGAGAGCATTGTTAAACTGCCGGTTCGCCCGGAGGTTCATGCGGTAGTGACGGTCGGGGACGAATCTTACAAAGGCTATCTGGCGCACCTGAGCGAATTCAACATCACATGGGTGGTGGGCCACAACGCGCAGGCGGTAGCGGACCATCTGGCGGCGCTGACCGTTCCGGCTGAGGATTACTTTATCTGGCTGACCGGGGAAGGGAAGGTGGTGAAAAGCCTGAGCCGCCAGTTTGAAACTGACGCGATTGACCAGCAGCTGGTGCGTGCCAGCGCATACTGGCACGCTAAATAATCAGGCTGCCGAATCCAGCTGCGCTTCGTTCACCTGATGTTCGAGCGAGGCGCGGACCTCGTGCAGCGCTTTCTCTTGCTGAGCGAAATACGCTTCCATATTGCTCAGCGACGAGACCAGCAGCCAGGACTCCTCTTTTTCCAGCTCCGCCAGCTCGTGCACTAAGGTGTCGATTTGCTCGCGGACCTGCGCCATTTTTTTACGGATACGTTCCAGATCGTTCAGCCTGTCGCTTGCCATCAATGGCTCGAAGCCCTGCTGCAGGCGGGCCACCAGCGAGCGAATGGCTTTTACGTCGCCGCGCTGCTTCGCCTGGTTGAGCTGCACCATCATCGCGTTGGCTTCCTCTTTTAGATCGTCTGCGACTAAATCCGGATGGCAGAGCTTGCTCGCCTGCCGCCAGAGGCGCTTGAGCTCGTTCCGATCCTCTTCCGAGAGATCTTTCCCCTTACGCAGACGCACTTCGGCATCGTGATGTTGTTCGCGATACTTCTCGTACTCTTCGTTGGCCTCGTCGCGGGCCTGCCGGGCAGGCTCCTCTTCGCGCGTTAAGCCGCTCTCCAGTTCGAGCGCTTCGGCCAGCAGGTTGGCAATCAGATTACTTTGCTGCTCAAGATGCTTGCGCGCCTCAGCGGCCTGCACGGAGTCGGCCGGAAGGTCGCGCCAGCGCTGGGTGAGCGTAGCCAGCACCTCTACCGCCTGCGCCATATAGCGCTGGCAGCGACGGTAATCTTCCTCGCGACGACGCGCCTCCGCCTGCTGACGACGCAGGTTCAGCTCCGCCAGGGTTTTACGCAGGGCGAGGATCTGCTGCATCAGCGGGCCCAGCCGTGAGAAATACAAATCGTTGAACTCATCAAGCTTCTGTACGCGTGCGTTGCGGCGGTCAATCAGATCGCGCAGTCGCTCTTCCAGCGCCTTCAGCTCCAGCTTGCTGGCGGCCACCTGCGGATCGCGCCATTGGGTCACGGCGCGCTGGCCCTGCAGCCAGGCGGTAATGGCCGCCATCGCCGCGGTGTAGTTCTTTTGCTCAAGCATCACGACGATTGCCTGTAGCTCATCGTCAAACGCTTCATTTTTCAGGCGTGTCAGCTGGCTCTGGATGATGTCGTCATCTTCCAGTTCAATGGCATTTTTAATGATTTCTAGCCGTTTGATCGGTGTGCTCATGATGCCTTTCGCTTTGGCGCTTAAGTATTTGAGTTAAGGGTAGTTGTTGTAAAAGCTACAGGAAATAATACACACGGATGATGATCGGCGCGATGGGGGATTTCTTTAGATTCGCAGTTTGTGAGGTGGGGGAGTGAGCAGGAAGCAAAAAAGCAGGATAGTTTTGATTAATTCCGGTTCCAGTTCCAGCATTGTCACCACTGTCCGAGCTTCTGCTCAGATATTTCTTTGTGCAGACAAAAATTTTCTGAAAACAGACAAGCCTTGTCTCGATTCCCTGGGCGATCGGCTATGGTGTACCCCGCATAATGATACGGTTAACCCATTAGGTAAGTAATAAACATAATGACGAAAATTTTGCTTGTGGATGACCATCCGGCAATCTGCTTTGCACTCAAGGTGTTACTGGACAAAAATCCGGCTTTTACCGTGACGACTTCCTCCGGTGAGAACCTGCTGGCGCTGCTGCACCGTGAACTTCCGTCACTGTTGATCCTTGACCTTGAACTCAAAAATGCTGACGGGTTGGATCTTCTCCCGCGCATCAGGCACCACTTTCCGGCGCTCCGGGTGTTGGTGTACACCAACCAGCCTGCGGCAGTTTATGCGCCACGTACCTTACAGGCCGGCGCGAGCGGCTTTATTAATAAAAGCCTGGCGCTGGAACGTATTGAACCTGTTTGCCAGTTGCTGCTCGATGGTTATTACTGTTTTCCTGAAGGGATGTTTGCCAGCATGGCTGAAAAGTCGGTAGAAAAACATGAAGCCCAAACGCTCCTGGCCCGTTTTTCCGACCGGGAACTCGCCGTGCTGAACTATCTGAAACAGGGCGAGAGTAACAAGGAGGTGGCTGACAGGCTGGCGCTCAGTAATAAAACTATCAGCACCTATAAGGCGCGGATGATGAAGAAAAGCGGCGTTGAACAGTTTGAACAGCTGTTCGATCTTATTTCCCCATCAGAGCCAGACACGTGAATATTGTTTCCTTTATCCTGCTTTTTTGCCTCACATTTGCTGCGTCTGCCGCGCCACAGGAGGAATCCCTTCGCTTGCTGGCGCGCAGCCATGAAGAGGTCATTGAACCCGGGCTCAGCAGCAGCGAATGGCGCTGGGTGCGCGAACATCGCAAAATCCGCATGGCGGTCTGGGGGCCGATGATGCCGCCTTATGACATCACGACCGGGCTTAATGACTACGGCGGTATTAATGCGGATTTTACCGGGCTGGTGGCGGAAAATTTGGGTGTAGATATCGAGGTCGTTCGTTACCTCAGCTACGATGAGGCGCTGTCCGCACTTCGGGCGGGAAAGGCTGATTTTATTCCCCAGGCGGGAGCGAGCCAGCAAAAGCAGGGCCTACTGCTGAGTGTGCCATACAGTGACAACATCCCGGTGGAGGTGGTCAATACGGATGCCTCGCCAGATGATGTGGTCAAACGTATCGCCGTGTCGCCTGTCTACAACAGTCGCGATGTGCTGGCACGCTATCCTGGGGCCAGCATTGTGAACTTCTCCTCCTCGCGGCACGCTCTGGAGGCGCTGGCCTTTCGCAAAATCGATCTGTTCTTCAGCGATGCGATCAGCGCACGCTATCTGGCCAGTCAGTCTAACTTAAGCAATGTCAGCATTCGGTCGGTGGCGAGCACGTTCGATGCGTCAGGATTTTCCTTCGCCGCTATGCCAAAAATGGCGGTCTGGATCGCGATTCTGGACAAGATGCTCACGGCGCTGCCGGAGAATGCAAGCGTCGAGATCCACCGCCGCTGGAGCGGGGGGATCCCGCTCTCGCTGAGCGAGGAGCCGCCGCGCTACACTTCGCTTGAACATAAATGGATCAAAGAACATTCCCGGATACGCGTTGCGGTGGCGCAGGATAATGCCCCTGTTGCCTTTTTCAACGAGCGCGGCGAGCTGCGAGGCATTCTTGCCGATCTGCTGACCGCACTCCGTCTTCGCACCGGATTCACCTTTGAGATCCTCCGCTATTCCAGCCAGGATGCTGCCTTCAGGGCGGTTAACCGCGGTGAGGCGGATCTGATTGCCGGCGTGACTCAGGAAGGGATCTGGCAAGCGGATCTGCTCACGACCCGAACCTGGCTGTATAACTCCTGGGTGATGGTGGGGCGCAAGCAGCAAGGGAAAGAGACGCGGCAGCCCAGAGTGGTGAGCCTGCGTGGAGAAGCACCGGATAGCTGGCTGGGTCGACAAAACAGTGGTCAGACGGCGAAAGTTGATACGTGGTGGCACGGTTTAGCCAGCGTGGTGCGTCATGAAAACGACCTGATGGTTGTGCCGCTGATCGTTGCCAATACTCAACTCACCCGTAACGAGTTTGCCTCGCTGAAAATTTTAGCCAGCATTGATACCGAACCGCTACGTTTTGCCTTTGGCACATCGCGGCAGGCCTGGCCGCTGATTACCATCCTCAATAAGGCGCTGATCAATATCCCGCCGGAAGATCTTCATGCCCTGACGCGCGGCGGCAATGCGGGAAATATGTTTGCCTCCGTGTCAACGTCGGCACTGTCAAAAGCGTGGCTGGCGGTGTTATTGGTTACAGGGGGGGCGCTGCTGGCACTGGTGGCATGGTGGATTTATAAGAGGCGACGCATCCGGCGGGCGCGCATCCTGCGCCTAATCCAGAAGCTGCGTGAGGCCAAACACCGTGCCGAGCGCTTGCGGCGCGGGAAAAGCACCTTCCTGGCGACCATGAGTCACGAAATTCGCACGCCAGTTAGCATCATCATCGGCATGCTGGAGTTGGTCATGAAGCGTCCTGACGATACCCTGAAAAATCGACAATCGATACGGGTTGCCTGGGATGCATCGCAGTCATTGCTACTGCTCATCGGCAACATCCTTGATGTGGAGCGCATCGAGTTTGGCCGTCTGGTGTTACGCCCGGAACGAGCCTCGCTGCGAACCCTGATAGAAAGCAGCGCACTGCTGTTTGAGGAGCTGGCGGCGCAAAAATCGCTGAAGTTTATACTTGAGATGGACACGGAGCTGAAAGGCGATGTCCTGATGGATGTGGTGCGCTTTCGTCAGATCGTCATCAACCTGCTGGGCAATGCCATCAAATTTACCGACAGCGGTCAGGTAACGTTACGTGCGCAGCCGCAATGGCAGGACGGCAAGTTTATGCTGTTGGCGCTAACGATAGAGGATACGGGCGAGGGGATTGATGAAACGACCCGGCAGCGTCTTTTTCAGCCTTTTAGTCAGGGACCGAGCCGCAATTTGGCGCAGGGGAGCGGGCTGGGGCTTTATATTTGCCGGCAGCTCGCCGATATGATGGGAGGAAGCCTGGATTTAGACAGCGCACTAGGGGAAGGCACTACGGTGACGGTGACGCTTAAAGTGCCGATGATGGATCCGTTGCCGCAGAGAGAGGTTGATGTTTCTTCACCACCAGGCAAACGCGCCGCGCTGACCATTATGGTGGTGGATGACAACCCGGTTGGACTGATGCTGCTCACCCAGCAGCTTGAATGGCTTGGGCATCAGGTTAGCCCTTATGACAGCCCACACGCGCTGCTCGACAACCTGACAACCCTACAACCGGATGCCGTTATCAGCGACTGCAACATGCCAGGGATGAGTGGTTATGAATTGTCACGCATCATTAATGAGCGTTATCCGGATGTCATCGTACTTGGGATGACCGCCGATGCACGAGAGTCTGCCCGGGATGCGGCGCGAGAGGCGGGCATGAGTAATTGTATCTTTAAGCCGGTCACGCTGGCGGCGCTGGAAGAGCTGCTGTTACCGCTGCGACCGGCTGGTAAATCTCCTGCTTTGTATCCCACACTGACGCTGCCCGCAGCGCTGCTCGATGATAAGCATCTGGTGTCGTTTCTGGAACTCCAGATCGCGGCGATCGATGAGACACTGTGCGATATTGCTCGCTGGAGAAACGATCCCGATACGCCATTGGCGGAATCTCTGCATCGGCTGCGGGGCGGTATCCAGTTGCTCGGGGAACAGGCGCTGGAAGCGCTTTGCCTTGAGCAGGAGCGGGTCGTCGACAGTGATGGTGTTCGCCAGCTTGAGGAGCATATTCTCAACCTGCGTGCAGCGTTACAGCACTGGCGAGATACGGGAGTACAACCGAGGAAGACCGTCCTACAGCAGAATGAGGACGGGCGTACAGCGTAAGCCTACCTGCCACTGGGATACTCTTTTGTTCGAGGAAATTCATAAATAAAGGAGATATCCCAATGAAAAAATTAGCATCTGCACTGGCTGTTATCGCATCTGTTGGTATGTTCACTTCAGCTCAGGCTGCTGAAAGCTGCACCGCGAAAGCAGCCGCGCTGGAAAAAGAGATCCGTATTGCCCAGCAGTACGGCAATACCTATAAAGTTAACGGCCTGAAAAAAGCGCTGGCTGAAGTCAAAGCACACTGCACCCCGGCAAGCGTTCAGGCTGACGCGCAGAAAGAAGTGAAGAAGCTGGAGAAAAAACTGGCTGAGAAACGTGACGATATCGCCGAGATTCAGGCCGATCTGCGTGAAGCAAAAGCCAAAGGTGACAACAAGAAGATTGCTAAGTACCAGCGTAAACTGTCAGAAAAACAGAACGAGCTGAGCGGTATCCAGCAGGAGCTGAGTGCAGCTCGTGCATCCCTGCAAAAATAATCTTTTTATGTAAATCAGGTGAAGAGGCATTTGCCTCTTCACCTTTTTTGCATTGCCTGCTGCTATGACATTATTTCGTATTTTGTTATTTATGCTGCTTTTCCCGGCAGCAGAGAGCCACGCGGCCATTAAAAAGACGTGGATTATCCTCAATAACGTCTATAAAGGGTCGATCTCATTCGATGTCTCAGCCTCCGGACCTTGCCTTAGCCAGCCGCTGATGGAGGAGTGGGGCGTGCGGAATGCAGTGATTGCACGTCTGGAATGGGATGCAAAAGGCTGCCTGACGCCCCAGTCTGCTGAGGCATTTAACCTTAAATACTGGTATCGCCCGGATGCACAGTTGCTCACGCTGTTGTTCCCCGACGAGGCGATTAACCCGCAGCAGAACGGTGTCAGCACCAGTCGCTGGGACGATGGTATCAATGCGCTGTTTGTTAACTATCGTCTGGATGCGGATAACCGTCAGGCGCAGTACAGCTGGGAACATTCCGGAACCGATGCCACGCTGGCGCTGGATAATGGTCTCAACATCGGCCCATGGCGACTGCGTTATCAAAACACCTTCTGGCGTGAAAGAGACGGGCAGCACGGCTCGTACAGCAATGCTATGTCACTCTGGCGCAGCATTACGCCGCTGCGTTCGCGTCTGACTTTTGGCGACAGTAATACCTCTTCAAACCTGTTCGACAGTTTCGCTTTTCGCGGTGCGACGCTTGCCAGCGATGAGGCGATGTTCCCCGATAGCTGGCGACCGTATTCGCCCTGGATTAACGGCTATGCCCGCACGGAAGCGGAGGTGACAATTCACCAGAACGGGGTGCGCGTGTACCGTATTCACGTTCCGCCTGGACCGTTTACCATTCGGGATTTTTATCCACCAAATCCGGATGGCAATCTGGAAATGACCATTCAGGAGAGTGATGGTACGGAGCGTACTCGTCTGCTGCCCTATTCCAGCATGCCTAATCTGGTGCATCAGGGGTTGTTCAGCTATGAGCTGGCCACGGGACGTTATAAGCCTTTTCACGGTATTGAAAGGGATAAAGATCGTTTCTGGCAAAGCACGGTTTCGTGGGGGATCGCACCGCAGGTGACGGTGTTTTCGGGGCTGCAGCAAGGAGATGACTACTTCAGTTATGTCGCAGGTTTTGGCGGGAATTTAGGTCGGTGGGGCGCATTTTCGGGGGATATCAGCTCGGCACGATACACGATAAATGAAGAGACGCTTCGCGGTAAGGTATGGCGTTTGCGTTACGCGAAAGCATTTTTTACCACTGAAACCAGCCTCAATGCGCAGTTGCAGTGGTATCCGCGCGCAGAGCATTATCGGTCATTCGATGAGAAGATCGCGCAGTCAGCGCAATCTGGCTACGGCTGGGATGATGGTATCACCCAGCGCGTACTTCGTGGACAACTGGAGCTTAATCAGAACATCAGTGAGGACTCCAGCCTGAGTCTGTCCTGGCGCTGGTTGAGATCGCGCGACTCTGATTCCGCTAATCAGGGAGCCACGCTGAGTCTGAATACTACCGTACACGACATTGATCTGAGCCTGTACGGGGGCTATGACCGCTATGGCAATAATCCAGATGAGACCACGGTGGGGATCACTGTCAGCGTGCCTGTTTCCCTGTGGGGAACAACAAGTAATATCGGCTATGTCACCGAACTGGCAAGCCGGGGTGAAGACAGTCACGGCATCAATGTCTACGGTTCCGCGCTCAATGATTACAGCCTGCGTTACGATCTGCAGGCCATGCACACCGTGCATGGCAATGACACGCTGTCGGCGAACATGGGCTATCAATACAATGCCGGGGAAGTCAACCTCAGTACGGTGCGGGCAGGAACCCGGCGCGATTATCATGCGGATGCCAGCGGCAGCCTGTTGTTCCACAGTGGAGGCGTAACGCTGGGGCAGCAGCTCGGTAGCACCGTGGCGCTGGTGGAGGTGCCAGACTCTCCGGGCGTAGGCTTTTATAACCAGTTTGGTTCAACGACGAATGCAAAGGGTGAGCTGTTGGTCAGTTACCTGACGCCATGGCGAGTCAACCGCATTACGGTCGATAGCCTCAGCATGCCGGAAAACGCGACGCTGGAGGTGACGGAAATGGAATCCGTGCCGACGGAGGGGGCGGTTGTGCTGCTGCGTTTCCCACAATCTGTAAGCGATTGAAATGTCGTTGAAAAGATCAAAAAACAAGACCAATCCCTACGTAAAATTACCTGGTAAAACGCGTAATCACACGAATAGTTTGCTTATGCCGGGCTGCTTATTATCCCTCTCACTGACTGTTTTTCCTGACATCGACGGACGACCGTTCGCCGTGCGGAATATTTTTTCAACGGAGTGTAGATGAAGATGAAAGCTATTGTAGTCGCCCTGCCGATCGCGATGATCCCGGCTACCGTTCTGGCGGCAAATACAGAAGAAGGGTATTACGGTTCCGCAAAATATCTCCAGGTTGAACAACGTGCAAAGGAGATGGATACCAGCGCACGTCCTGGGGTAGGGCAGTTTGTGGGCGGTAAAGAGAAAGAGCACTTTGGCGGTGCGGCGATTGCTGCGGGCTATCAGTTTGGTAACGGCTGGCGTACAGAGGGTGAATATACCTTTAAACAAAAGACGGAGTACACCAGCGGCTCCAGCACATTCGCTAATAGCTTTAATCACCTTCAGACTGAAACTGAACGTCTGATGCTGAATGTCTATCGCGATTATGAATTGGGCTACGGTGTGTCTGTTTACGGTACTGCTGGGCTTGGCGTGAGTAAAATCAAAGCGGGCGGCTGGCAGGGTAACGCCGGACGTGAATATGCCTCGACAACACAAAGCAATCTGACTTATGCGTTAGGGGCGGGCGTAAGCTACATGCCGGTTGAGCGTCTGTATGTTGATCTGGGCTACCGTTATATCGATATGGGTAAGATCGAAAGTGGGTATAACAACTTCACTAACGCGCGTGGCTTAAAAGACGAACAGATGAAAGCGCATATTGTCTCTAATGAATTTACCCTTGGCATGCGTTATGTCTTTTAACCTGTTGTAAGTTTTTACTGTCTTTAAAACAGGGCCAACGCCGCGTGAATGCGGCGTTGGCTTTTTTGTGGGTTTTTACAACTTGCATTTTACATGCCCCAGTTGGACATTAAACCGTGGCCGGCGAGGCAGCACAGAAAAGTTGAAGAGTACGGTTAAGTTGTGTGTAATTTAGCAAGGGGCATATTTAACTTTTTCAGTATAAACAATCATACCATCAGGAATGTCATTTGTTCACAAATGACATGGCACCGATAATAACGTTATCACCAATACTGACATTATTGCCAATCACAACTGATATCGACTTTTTATTATCAGTGGCACTGGTTATAACTATCGTGGTGTTCTGTCTTATCTGCAGAAAAGGTCCGATTGTTGCAGAACCATCTACAATAATCCCATGATGATAATCACTCTATCTGGCCCGATCGCAGGTGACTTCACAAAAAGGAAAGGAGGTACATATCGAGAGCTAGCAAGGGAAAATTAGTCCACAGAGATCATTGATATCTGCCTGGTGGATTTCATTACAGTTCGGGATAAATAAATCCCGTAAGAAACCGGAGTGAGGGTTGCATCTACCCGTTCCCTCAGTTAATTGAAAAAATATTGCATTTCGGAATATAAGCACTACGCGTAAGCCTATGAACATGGAAGATATGCAGAATATCTAATTACGCAATTGATGATAAAGCAGGTGATAGAAGCAATAGTCTGCGATGGTGGAAAAAAAATGGATGGTAGAATATGGCATCGCTGCAGTCATTTCCTATGATATCATTGAGAAAATTGGATCTACATACGATGCCAGTGCTAAATTATTTACGTGGTTGGATGTGCCAACCACGTAATATATTCCATCGTGATAACAATATTACGGTATGGGTTGACATATGTGATTCAATCACTTAGCGACGTTTTATCTGTTTTGTCAAGAGATAAGCCTTCCCATTGCTGATTAAGCTCAGAATGACCACGTAGGTTTCTGAATGGGTTTTCAATGTATTTATATGTGAGACTAGATAACATTATAACTAATATTATAGTGACCATTGATGCAAGTAAATTAGCATCAATGTAACTTGGGCATATTGTCATAATCATATCATACCCTCCCGTATATAACAAAATTGAAATTACAGGGAATTGCACTAGGTATGTACTATAACTTATTTTACCAAGCCAGCGTGTTATTTTATTATCAATGGCATTAGGTAAACCCAATGAGGAAGAGAGAACTATGATAAACCCAAAGATACTTAAAAAAATCTCTTCTGGGATAATATCCTGACACCTAAAGAATACTATCACTAACGTCATGGATAATAATAGGAGTACCCCATTAAATGTTTTATTTATTATTGCTCTGGGTGTTACTTTCCATATATGAAATGCAAGAATTCCCACCATGAAATACTGAAGATGTGCCAAGATATTTAAAAGCCCGAAGTTTTTTATCGGTTCAGATAAATAGCTGGCATAGTAAGGTTTGATCATAATGCTTATTGCTAATAGAATTATTAATGAAATGCTTGTTGTTTTTATATTTCTCGATATAATCATAAAGAAAGGGAAGAAAAGGTAAAATATCATCTCAACACCAATCGACCAACCACCACCTACAATGCTATTATGCATTCCAGGTATTAATGCGAATACAAATGTTGCGCTTGTTATAATCTCGCTAATTGACTGAATGTTCCCACTTTGTAGGTATGTAATTAATATTGTGATTAACATTATAAAATAAAATAGAGGCGCAATTCTTACAAATCTTTTAAAATAAAACTTTCTCATTTCCTCTTGAGATGAAAGTCTTTCATGATAAACATACATCATTGAGAATGCACTAATCATAAAAAAAACTCTAACAAAAAAATCAAACCTACCAGTTATCCAGAGATTTACATTGCTATAGGGTATGCCCGATATATATAGAACATGGAAAAATACAACACATATCGCAGCAATCCCTCGAATGACATCTGGTCCGTGAATTCTTTTTTTTGAAAAATTTTTTTTTACATGTAACATCACATCATCCTCGATGAGTAACTTATTATTATATATAAAATGAAATTGATAGTATATTTCAGTGCATCGATAAGCAAGCAAGATTGTATCATATTTTTTGAGATAAGTTCAGATTTTACATGGTTGCTAAGAAAGGTGATATTTAATCGACACTTATGAGAACATAACGTTATCTCTATCATGATCTTTTCACGATTCTTACGATTTATCGATATGCTTTCCGTAAATCTCGTTTTCTGGACCGTTGAATGTTCTGCTTCCGTGCATACACCTCATCCCATCTGAGAGGCGGACTTTTCCTCCTGATGATCATGCTCCCTATCACCATCACTCGCAAAGCCAGTGACGATAAGTTGTACATCTTTGCTGATCGCAGTGCCTACACTTGTGATATTGTTAACTGGTTTCAGTCCCGTGCCCCTTGGAAAAAGAGGCAATCAATATTAAGTTGCGCTGAAATGACCCCACCCACCCAAAAAAGTAGTAAGCAAAAAAGTGGGTCATTTGGTGGGAATGGATGTAAATGTGCTGATTTTTAATTGTAATTACTGCAACCGAAGCAATGCAGAATGTGTAGTAAAAATACGGTTAGAACGTCAGCTGTGCGGGGTAGTTCCATTTCCCTGCCACTCGCTAAGGGTCGGGTTGATATGCATATTGAAATGTCGGTGAAAGAGAAGGGCTTAAGCAGCTGACTGATGATTTTGAAATGGAATGAATCTATTAACAAAATGGATGTTTATTGCACCACTATGTGATTGCAGGAATTGGTGAATTATCTGAAATGCGTACATGCTGTGCACATCGTAGTAGCTTTCGGGTCACTGTAACACTAAGGAGCGTTATTGCCAGAGCCAGAAAATTAATTGTGATACGATCTTTGTTACACATCTTGATTCTACAGCTAAAATTTGGTGGCCCCTGCTGGACTTGAACCAGCGACCAAGCGATTATGAGTTCCCTGGATGAGTGGTTAAAAATTAATCAAGGCATAACACCTTGTTTTTTCAGCTAATTCCAAAAGGAATTCGCTGTTTAACCGAGTTTACACATTCTACCTTAAATAAGGAGAGTGTGTATGACCCAAATTCTTCCCATCATTTCGACCAAAGGCGGAGAAGGAAAATCCACCCAGGCGGCCAACATTGCAGGTTTTCTGGCCGACAGTGGCCTTAAAACCCTGCTCATCGACGGCGATTACGCCCAGCCTACAGCCAGCAGTATCTACCGGCTTATCTACGAGGCTCCCTGTGGGTTAACAGAGCTTCTGATGCAAACGGTCGATTTAACCAACCCCGGTAACATCATCTCGCAAACCCTTATCCCTGGCCTTGACATCATCATCTCCAACGACCCCCAGGGGCAGTTAAAAACGGCAATGCTACATGCACCAGATGGCCGGCTGCGATTACGCAATGTCCTTCAGCATCCCCTCTTTCAGTCCTACGATGCCATCATCATTGACTCACAGGGCGCGCGCTCAGTCATGCTTGAGCTCATCCTGCTTGCTGCAACCGACACCGCTGTGGGGGTCGTCAAACCCATACTCCCCGATGTGCGCGAGTTCCTGCGCGGTACAGTCGGTATGATGGAGCAGCTGCTTCCCTTATGCAGCTTCGGACTGCATCTCCCCGAAATACGTATTCTCATTAACTGCATGACCTATACGCGCCTTGCCGGGGAAACATTGGCCGAGCTTAAAACCATCATTGAGCAAGGCCAGTACAGTCAGCATGCCGATAAACTACAGCTTAGCCTGTTAACACCCGTCATTTATGAATTAGAGATTTATAAATCAGGACATGCTGCAGGTTTACCTGTGCACCGGCTGGAGAAGACCACAATAAGAAAGAGCGATAGCGCATTATCAACAATGCATCAATTATGTCAAGACCTTTTCCCCGAGTGGCAATGCTATTTCAATGATTTCATTGTGAAAAGTAGCGGGGTGCTTTCTCATGAATAACATTATTTTCCCTGTCGCCCTTCAGTCTTCAGTCGTATTAACCCGGCTGCACGCCTTAATAAAAGACATTTGTGACAAAGAAGACGTTTTTGTTTGTCGGGAAAAACTGATGTCTCCTTTGTTATTTGTTATCCACGGCGGATGGTTGCAGTCAAGACTTTGTCAGGATGGCATGATTTATCGTGCTATTTCTGCCAAAAAATTAGCCCACCATTTTGATTCAATCTGGCAGCCTTTGCATCAGGCCTGTGTTGACCATGATGCGAAAAGTTATCTGGCCTCCCGTGCCCGCCTGTTACAGATGGCCCTGACAGATACCGGGGGTAAAAAAGCAGCCTTCTGGGGAGGGCTTGCCCGCATTGAATGCGCTGCACAGTTATTTTTCCGTGAGCATGAGGAAACCGAAGAAAACAGCCTGCAATCAGAGCTTGCTTATCAGTTTGGGGTGCAGATTTTTTGGCGCTGCCATACGGTGTATGCCGGCGTTACCTTTCAGAAAAACACCCCCCTTTCCTCCTTATTACTTTCAGGCGCAGAGGACAGACTGGCCGTTGATGCCTGGGAAGCGTCCCTTTTGAGGGCAAATAATGATTTTTATCAATTGCCCGGGGCTTTTCGCCGTCACTTCCTGAGAGAGGCGATGCATGATTTTTTAACTGTGATGAAGCAGGAGGTGAGTCATGCATAAGCCACCTTCCCCGGCTCATGAGTCACTACCCGCCTCAATTGATGCCGAGCAGGCAGTACTGGGAGGCCTCATGCTCGATAATGACCGCTGGGATGAAGTGATTATTCTCCTGGCTGCTGATGATTTCTCGGTTTTGGGTCATCGGGTTATTTTTCGTGCCATCACCGCGCTTGCAGGCCAGAGCCTGCCCTTTGATTTGATTACCTTAACTGAAAGCATTGAGCGTGAGGGCGGTAAAGAACGCCTGGAGCAGCTTGGAGGATTCGCCTATCTGGCAGAACTCAGTAAAAACACCCCAAGCAGCGCCAATATCATCAGTTATGCCGTCGTTGTCAGGGAAAAATCCCAGCTTCGCCAGCTGATTACCATTGGTAAGGCACTCAGCGCTGATGCCACACACCCCAGGGCAGATATTTCAGAGATTACCGGGCGGGCAGAGGCGAAGCTCTTTGAGGTGGTTGAACAGCATGGTGCCCTGCAGCAGGAGGCGGTCAGCGTGGTGACTGCCATGGAATCGCTGATGGCACGTCTTGAGCAGTGGCACGCTCAGGGCGGACTCACGGGAACACCTACCGGTTTTTCAGAGCTTGACAAACTCACCTGCGGCTTACAGGCCGCAGACCTGGTATTGCTGGCAGCCCGCCCCTCCATGGGAAAAACAGCACTCGCACTGTCATTGTGTCTTGGCGCACTGTCTGGCTCAGAAGAACAAACGGTTCAGGTGTTTAGTCTTGAAATGTCGACAGAGCAGCTCATGATGCGACTGCTTGCCATGCAAAGTGGTGTGCCCTTATCCCATATCCGAAGTGGTGAGCTTGATGATAGTGACTGGGCAAGGCTATCTGATGCCCTGGCTGTCATAAGCCAGTGGGATAACCGGCTCCTCATTGATGATACCACCTTACAAACCCCCGCCACCCTTCGCACCCGTGCCAGGCGTTATGTCAGAAAGTACGGCAGACCTGCATTGATTGTGGTGGATTACCTGCAGCTGATGCACACCAGCTCCCCCGAGAATCGCACCCAGGAAATCGCTGAAATCTCCCGTAGCTTAAAAGCGCTCGGCAAAGAGCTGGGCTGCCCGGTACTGGCGCTCTCCCAGCTTAACCGTCAGGTGGAAAACCGCGCTGACAAACGCCCCAACAACGGTGACTTAAGAGACTCAGGGGCACTTGAGCAGGATGCGGACCTGATTTTGCTGCTTTATCGTGATGAGGTCTACCACCCGGATACCGAAGATAAGGCGGGGGCTGAAATCATTATCGGTAAGCAACGTCAGGGACCCACCGGCACCATTAAATTGCATTTTAACGCCCGCTGCACCCAGTTTTCAGACCATTACGGGAGACCATCATGACTGCCAGAGTAAACAGGTCAAATCTCAACCAGGCGCTGCGTGAGCGTGGACGTGAAGCGGTTATCCAGCTTAACACTCTGCCTGTGACCGAAATGCCCATGGTCTTAACGCTTGACCAGCTGCGCCCTAATCCTGATAACCCAAGAAGTGCCCGTAATCCTAAATATGAGGATATCAAGGCTTCCATCAGGGCGCGGGGATTAGATACTGTGCCAAAAGTGACTAAAAATCCCGGTGGAGAAGATGTTTATATCTTCAGTGATGGCGGCAACACCCGCTACCAGATATTAAAAGAACTCTGGGAAGAAAGCAGGGATGAGCGATTTTTCCGCCTTTACTGTCTGTTCAAACCCTGGCCGGGGAGACTGCAGTGTGTCATTGGCCATCTGGCTGAAAATGAAGTCCGCGGTGAATTGACCTTTATTGAAAAGGCGCTGGGTATTCATAAGGCCCGGCAGATTTATGAGGAGCAACTGAATAAAAAGGTTTCGTTACGTGAGCTTGCAACTCTTTTAACGACTGATGGACTACCTGTGCATTATTCCAGTATCAGTAAAATGATGGATACCATCAAATATCTTTACCCCTGCCTGCCAGCACTTCTGAGCTCAGGCCTTGGTCGCCACCAGATACAGCCGCTGCTTAATCTTCGCCATGATGCCGAAAAGCTCTGGCAAGCTTACGAATCGGGTTGCGAGGCAATCGCCTCCTTTGATGAAGTTTTTTCGCAATGTTGCAGTCAATTTGACTCCCCTGAATTATGGGGCTTTGAGCTTTTTCGTGACGAGCTGACAGGCAGGCTGCTTCAGGCACTGCCGCATCCCTCACTCAATTACGACCGCTGGATGCTCGAGCTCGACCCTAAGGCACACAATCATCGCCAGCTTTTTGGTGAAACTCAGCTGGCGATACCAGAAGATGCGTCCGACGTCAGTTCTTCCCCCCATTCTGAGCAGACGCTTCAACACGCCGCGGTAAATGACGCCACTGTGGAAAAAAGAGAGACGAATTTAGAGGAGAGTAAAGCCAGTTCAGTGAAGAGGCGCAAAGACAATCCGGTGAATTGCGTTTCTGCCGCAGATACTAAGCCGCTTAATCAGCATAAGAGCCCATATCAGGAGGAAGACCAGACTTTTCAGGATGAAACCATTGACCACAGCCTGCCCTTTCTGCCTGATGAGGACGATGATGAACTCCCTCACCTGCACACAGCTTCTGCAGAAAGCATACCGGATAGCGCCTGCACCATCTGGTCACTCTCTGTGCTGGACGATGATATCGAGCATCTTCAGGGCATTATCTGGAAACTGGTATTTGAACTTGCCGAATCTCAGGGGTGTGAGCATGAGCTACTGCCCGACAGCCGTACTGAGCAGGCGTGCGGCTTTCAGCTTGCAGACAACACTCATCCCTCAGCATTTAATCAATGGCTGCTTTCCCTTGCCGGAGAAAGTGCATCCGCCCCTGATATCCTGCGCGATTTGCTGATTGGCTCCCCTGAAAGACAGCCTGATTTTTATCTCGACGATGAAGATTGCCAGAAGCTCCTGCGCCTGCTGCGCGTGTTGCGCCGTCTTCGTCAATGGCAGCGTCAAATGTATCCCGGAGGAGAATGAAGATGAGCACCTTATCCCAATCTGCCAATAATCTCTTAACCCAGCTGGTGATGGAGCTGAAAAGTGGCTGCATTCGCCGCTGCGAAGCCTTAGGGGTCACAACAGAGGAGATGAAACTGCTGCAGGGGCTGACCCTGGAGGATTTGCATTATCTCTCAGAAAGTCGGGTCTCAATTTTAACCTTTACGCTACATCACGAAAACTTAAGGCGACTACTGGCGCAGTCAAGACTGGAGCGGGAGCGGGCAAAGCGTATTGACCGTTCGCTGGAGCTTGGCGCTTCTATTGAAATGATGCAGCATTTCTTTGGCCTTGGCAGTCTGGATGTCGCCACTCGAAGGCGCATTGCCGGCATTGCGGTGAAGACGGGGCGCACCAGTACCTTAAGCGAGGAGGAGAGTCTTAAGCTCTGGGAGGTCTGGCAGGCGGTATCACTGACTGACCTTAACAGTGCGGAGAGTCTGGATATCATGATAACGGCAGCAGAAACGCTTGATATTTCGCTTACCCGTATCTGGCATGCTTTCAGGGGGTGGCAGCAGGAAATCCCCGTGAGCGCAGATAAAACTCTCGCACCCTCCCGGCGATTTGCCTGACGGATACCCGCAAACAACAACCGTCTTTTTACCCTGCGTCTTTGAAACCAGGGCGCAGGCATAAGAAGATTGATAAAGGGGAAAATAACATGCTCCACAGGGACAGTCTTATCTCCTTCACGCTGGATAAGATGAAGGCGAAAATAAACACAGCACCACAGGCAGAACCCGGCAACGGATTACTGTTTACCGGCAATATCCATGATGCCATTCCAAGGCGCTTACTGCTGGATAACCGTTTATCTCCCCTGGATAAGATGGCGTGGATGATGATACGTCTGTATGCCCGGAACAATCAGGGTGCCGTCTTTCCGACCTATGATGAACTGCAGACTCAGCTTGCCTCACCGCACAAGGGAAAGGCATCCAGAGAAACGGTAAGCAGGGTGCTTTTGATGTTAAGACTTACCGGCTGGCTGAGCCTCTGTAAGAAAGTCAGAGATGACAACGGACGCATTCAGGGCAATATCTACGCCCAGCATGATGAGCCGCTTTCTTTTGTAGACGCACAAGCCCTGGAGCCTGGCTGGCTTGATAATGTTGCCAGAGCCTGCCAGCATCCCAACAAAACCATCGCCCGGACAGCCTGGCAAACCCTGCAGGAAATTAAAGACGATAACAGTATGCGTCATTTTCACAGTCATCTGGCCTTGCTGGAGCGAAGACTTGCCTCACCACAAACACCGCAACAGAAACTTAAAAACAAATCCGAACCAGGGCAAAAAGCATCCGAACTCAGTCAAAACAAAACCGAACTAAGGCAATTTAAAGAACATACATCCCCTGATTCGGTATCCGAACTCAGTCAAAAAGCCAGTGACAGCAACAGGGTTCGGAAACCGAACCACTACGTACGTAATAATAATATTATTAATAATAAAAATACGTACGTAGAAAACACGACGTTGCTGCCAGAGAAGCTGATGAAATTACTCACACCTGATGACAGGACAATGATACAAAGCCAGCTGCAGGCGCTGCCTGAGAGCGCCCGGCAAACTATCCTTCAAAACCTTGAAAGTTCACTGCGCGCCAATAAAATCAGCAACCCCGCCGGCTGGCTGTTTTCGGTGATGAAACGCGCCCGGGAAGGCAGGCTTTACCCGGTGCCTGTGTCGGACAAGGGGGCTGTGACAGTCAGCGCAAGAGCTGCGCAAGCCCGCGAAATTTCCAGTGAGCCTCATTCTGCAGGCGAGAGTCGGCGGGCATCAAGTGCTCATGTCAAACAAACGCTGGCTCAGATACGGCTGACGCTAAGGCGGGGGCGGAGTGTAAAGTGAATGGGGTGGTTGAAAAGTGAGCGCTGTTTCCCCGGGAAACAGTGGTTGAATTTTAACCACATGTGCGCAGGTGACAACCACCGATGATGAGCAGGGTAATGCGTCTCACTACTCTCTCATTTATTCCGCTCGTTTAGAAAGAGGGAGACCTTTTTGCCCTGCATAGAAGACTATAAGCGTGACGCCTTCTTTGCCGGTAAAACCGCGATGAACACTATCAACCATCTCAGGCAAGACATCTCCTGCGCTTAAGCGTCGTTTTTCACCTGTCACTTTCTTCTCTACCGTTATCACTCCCTTTAGCACATAAGCGGCATTAGGCATCGCATGTTCATGCCAGGAGAGACTGGTATTAGGGGCAATCGTTATTTTAAGCACCGAAAGTTGAGGTGTACCTTTAGGGTAGGCTTTATAAAATACACCATCCCAGGATTGTTCCGTCTCCAGCAGTTTTTCAATGTTAATACCAGTTGTGCTGTTACTTTGCGCCATTGCAGCAAATGGCATGCTGAGAAAAGTAAAAAACGTGTAGATTGATAAAATCTGAATAGTCAAACGCATGACGGGCTTCCTTATATGGCTATGAGGGTAAATGTACCTGTACTAGACCGTAGCACCGCTACCCTGCAAGAGAAATACCCTGACTTGTTATCCCGGCATGATGTTTTTATGAAAAACCAATGTAAGTTGTCTTGTCATCATAATGGATGCTGTCAGGCTGGCGTCTTTACTTCAACAAGGTGTTGCGACCCGCAACAGCTTTCAGTGGCGGGTATGCGTAACGCCAATTCGTAAATTTTAATGTGCCTCAATAAAATCAGATTTAAATAACATAAATATCAGTTCAGGGATGAGGGCTTTGTGAGGGTTATTGCGTATGGTTGCCGGGTGTCGTCGTAACTGCTGAGTGGTATGGCGTAATGTCTTTATATAAGGGGAAGAATGCTGTGGAGTACGATAATTTTCATCGGTATGTTTGTTATGTATTACCTCATGAAGTAAAAAATGCGCTAACTTGCTTGTGTGGCGGATTGAGTATTCTTAGTAGCCGCCTGGACTTAGATGGATCCCCTTACAGCAAAGATGCAAATGATTTGCACAAGGCAACTCTGGATATGGTCAACAGAATTGTCAGGTTATTAACAGCAATGAAAATTAGTGACAACTGGTTTGTACTACAGCAGAACTGGATATCGGTTGATGAAATTATCGCTAATGCTCTTAAGATACTTGAGCCAAAAATAAAAGCGCAGACATTCAAGATCAACATCCCTGACGCTATGCCGCTATTTAGAGGGGATGCTTGCTTACTGGAAATGGCCCTTGTTAATGTTATCGATAATGCTTTAAATTATGCGCCACCCGATGCTGTCATTGAATTTGACATTTCGCTAAAAGGCAAATTTATCAATATCAGTATTTCAGATAATGGTTCAGGGTTTGAACCAGGAACAGAGCGGGCGATTTTTACTCGGTTTATGCAAAGCGCTACGGTATGCAATGCTAATAGCGCGGGGATCGGTCTTGCTATGGTGAGATTAATTATTGAGCGGCATGGGGGGACGGTCTTGGCTGCCAATAAATCAAGACCCAAAGGTGCTTGCATTAATATTTGTTTGCCTAGAAGTTTATGTTTATCGCATAATGCCATATAATCCATGCTTAAAGCATGATTGGGGAGATAATGAGGAAAAACCACACGCCCACACCGCATGATATTGTTTTTAAGCAGTGGCTGCATAATAAAGACCATGCCAGAGATTTTTTATCCAGCTGGTTGCCGGATAATATTAAGGCGCTGTGTGATTTAACCACCCTTAAAATAGAATCTGGCTCATTTATTGAGCCTGAGCGCACGGCGCTACTCAGTGATATTTTATATTCAGTCAAAATGAATAAGGGCAAGGGATACATTTATACGGTTGTGGAACATCAGAGCACCCCGGACAGGCTCATTGCCTGGCGTATGATGCGCTACTGTATCAGCGTCATGCAGCGCCACCTTGACCAGGGGCATAAGCAGCTGCCTTGTGTCATCCCGCTACTTTTTTACTGTGGCGGACGCTCACCCCATCCTTATACCACGCACTGGCTGGAATGCTTTGAAGATCCCGAACTTGCCAAAGAAATCTTCACCCATCCCTTTAAGCTTGCTGATATCACGGTGACTGATGATGAAGAGATTGCCCGTCATGGCAAGGTGGCGGCTCTGGAATGTGTGATGAAACATATCATGCGGCGGGACTTAAGCGACTCGATTGAGGTGATTGCACGTTTTTTAGTCGCAGAGTATTATACTAAAGATGAGGTAAAAGCCCTGATGCTATATCTGGCACAAGTGGGCGATGTCGAAACGCCAGAGGTATTGCTAAGTAGTATTGCCAAACAATCAGGTGAACATGAGGAAACTATTATGACAATTGCAGAAGCTCTGGAGCAGAAAGGCCGTAGAGAGGGACTCCAACAGGGACTCCAGCAGGGACTCCAGCAGGGACTCCAGCAGGGACTTCAACAAGGACTTCAGGAAGGTAAGAAAGAAGCCGCTTTAAAGATTGCCCGTGCATTAAAAGCTGATGGCATGAGCGAAGAAAGTATCAAGGCGCTCCTGCGCGATTTTTCGCTCACAGACGACGATCTAAAAGAGTTGCACTGAAAATCGCCTGATAGCATGGGATTACCGATGTCTTGCCGCTTATTCAAAACCGTCTGATACGGGTAGTACTTTGACTGTCTGTGATTGAGTCGTTATTTAGTTACAACATGCTACGTGATGTTGATAAAGCGGCTCCGTTTCATGTTGAGCCATCGTTTTTATCGCTAAAAAATGCAAAGTTGTTTTAACTCATCGCTGTATCAAACCATTTCCAATATTTTCCTTACTATATTTTTACGGCATAATTTTTAGTTGTCCGGCAGATTAAAAACATATTGGTAACATTTGATTTGCGTTTTCGTTATGTTTTTTTATTGCTCATAACATTCATGTGGATATTTGGATAATATATTTGGCACTGTTCGTAAGCCTTGCCTATATTAGGAAAAAATACCAAAACAAACCCCATAGCAGATTTACACGAAACCTTTATCAACTATCAGCAGAGGAATGCGTCAATGAGCAGGAAAAAATTTGCGGTTATTCTGTCAGGGGGTGGCGTTTATGATGGCGCAGAAATTAATGAAGTTGTTCTTACATTGCTTGCCTTAGAAACTCGTGGCTTTGAATATCAATGCTTTGCCCCGCAGATTGAACAATATCATGTTGTTAATCATCTAACCGGTGAGGTAGTTTCCGAAAAGCGGCAGGTTTTGACAGAGGCCGCCAGAATAGTCAGGGGAAATGTTAAAGTACTCAGCGAGTGCATCCCTGAGCATTTTGATGCCTTGGTGGTGCCAGGTGGATTTGGTGTAACCAAAAATCTTTCAAACTTTGCAACTGAAGGTGACAAACTAAGTATTCAGCCTGAAGTGTTGCGTGTTTTGAATGATTTTCGGGTATTAGAAAAACCAGCGGGCTTTATGTGTATTGCGCCTGTTTTGCTGCCTGTCATTTATGGCAAGGGTGTGCTCCTCACCATCGGTAACGACAGGGAGACCATCTCAGTGATTGAAAAACTGGGAGGTATTCATCAGGTGGCAGGGTTTTCTGAAGTTGTGATAGATGAAGTTAACAAGGTTGTCACAACGCCGGCCTATATGCTGGCAACAAGCATAATTGAAGCCAAATCAGGGATAGACAGGCTTATTGATGCACTGGCGAAAATGAACTGACGGAGTTTGACGGGCTGTTTGCTTTGGCAGAATTTGCATGCAGCCCGCATGATTAAAGAAAAACAGGCGGTGTTGCTGCTGGCAGCGCTGAATTAATGTATTTTCAGCCTGTTTTCCTGCCGTTTTTTTACTGTATACAAAATCACTTTCCTGTTGAGAGCAAAGTCCCTCCGTTGTCAGACTGACATCAATTTTCCCTTAACATTGAAGGAATTGATGATGACTGACGACAAACTCCCCTCAGGCTCACCCGCTTTGCCGAAAGCGGGTGCCTTAAGCTCCACCTTAACCATAGCATTGCACTCCCACCATGCCATCAGGTTGTGGACGGGACGGCAAAAACAGACAGGGGCAGAAGGCGGGGCTGGCCGTGCCCCCATCCTCAGCATGCCGATGGCCATCCACCGGACTGGCAAAATCCAGGATGATGCCGCCCTTGATAACCCTTACGCGGATGCCTGTCTTATCAGGCTGGAAGACAGACTTAATCAGGCACGTCAGCGGATAGAAGGCGGTGTTGCTGATTTGCAGGCGGTGATGAGTGCTTTACCTAAGCAAGTCAGCTTAACTGAGGTAGCCTGCGTTTCCCCGCTCAATATTGGTATCTACAGCCGCACCCCGGCGGGATATCGCTGTGTCTGGCTGCTGGTAGGCTTTGATGAGCTGGCGAGACTTGCCTTTCAGGCGCATCATTATGGGCTCATCTCCCGCACTGAGCGGGATAAACGCCTGAGTCAGGGTGCGCATGCTGTGCGCCAGGTCTATGGTGTGATACAGAGCTATCGCCCTTTTTCTGTTACCCGCGCAGATATTGAGGCCAGAAACGAAGCTGGCCTGGCTGCCATTGAAAAAGGCGGGGAGCTGGATAGTGAAATCCTCTTAAGAAAACGTCGCTCTGTGTTCTCGCCCGATATCAGACGAGGGTAGCTGCCATGCGTCTTTATCTGTGCGAGAAGCCCTCGCAGGCCAGAGATATTGCGGCGGTGCTGGGAGTTAATGAACGCAAACAGGGAATGATATCGGGAGCGGGCATTATCGTCACCTGGGCGATAGGTCATTTGCTGGAAGCGGCACCGCCTGAAGCCTACGGACAGCAGTTCGGTGCGCCCTGGCGTGAAGACGTCCTGCCGGTATTGCCTCAACGCTTTCAGTGGGTTGTCAAAAAAGACACCGCTTCCCAGTTTGCGGTGGTCAAAAAATGCCTGAAACAGGCAACCGAAGTGGTGATTGCCACCGATGCCGACCGGGAAGGTGAGGTGATTGCGCGTGAGCTCCTGGATTTTTGTGGATATGCCGGTCCGGTTAAACGACTGTGGTTATCTGCGCTTGATGAGAGCAGTATCCGCGAAGCGCTCAATAATCTGCTGCCGGGTGAGAAAACCGCACCTCTCTACCAGGCAGGGCTTGCACGTGCGCAGGCCGACTGGCTGACCGGTATCAACCTCAGCCGGCTGTATACGCTAAAGGCAAAAGCGCAGGGGCTGGACAGAGTGCTGTCAATTGGGCGGGTACAGACGCCAACGCTGGCTCTGGTTGTTAATCGCGACAGGGAAATCGGGCAGTTTATCCCCAGGCCTTACTGGCAGGTAAGTCTTGAGCTTACCAAAGATAACATCATTTTTTTAGCGCAGTGGCTGCCGGCACTTCAGTACTGTGATGAGGAGAAGCGCTGCATTCAAAAAAATATTGCGCAGGCTGTGGTAAATCAGTGCAGTCAGCATCCGCAGGCAACCGTTACTGAAGTCACCACAAAGCGCGAGCGCATCCCCGCTCCCCTGTGTTTTGACCTGGGCACACTGCAGCAGGTCTGTTCCGGAAAATGGGGGATGGGCGCAAGCCAGGTGCTCACCATTGCGCAGTCGCTTTATGAGACCCACAAGGCGGTGACCTATCCCAGGACCGATTGCGGATATTTACCCACCTCCATGCAAAAAGAGGTGCCGGTGATTTTGCAGACCCTGCTGCAGATTGACCCCGCACTGCAACCGGTTATCCATAATCTTGATAGCCGTTTTACCTCCCGTGTCTGGAACGATAAAAAAATCACCGCACACCACGGCATTATTCCCGGCCGGCAGAAGTTTGACATGGCTTGCTTAAATGAAGATGAAGAAAAAGTCTACCGGCTCATCCGTCAGTATTATCTGGCGCAGTTTTTACCCCTGCATGAGTCTGATAACACGCAGGCGATGTTTGATATTGGCGGGCAGCGGTTTCGTGCAGCCGGCAGAGTTCTTGTTGCCCCGGGCTGGAAAACGCTTTTCTCCCGCGAACAACAAAATAACGATAACAACCCTTACCATGAGGAAGAGCCTGAGAATGCGCCACTGCCGCCCTTATTTCCGAAAGAAAATATTCCCTGTAAGTGTCCGATACTTAAAACCTGTCACACCAGTGCGCCGCCGCCGTTTACGGAGGGCTCACTGATTGCTGCGATGAAAAATGCCGCTCAATATGTCACTGACTCCCGCCTTAAACAACTCCTCAAAGACAACTCCGGCCTTGGCACGGAAGCCACGCGTGCAGGCATACTGGATACGCTCTTTAAACGGGGTTTTCTTCAAAGGCGGGGAAAATCACTCTGCGCCAGCCAGACTGCCCGGGAATTGATAGATGCCCTGCCTGAAAGCCTGACTGGTCCTGGCATGACAGCGCTATGGGAGCAGGCCATGGATGAAATTGAGCAGGGAAAGCTGATACTGAGTGATTTTATTGATAAGCAGCATCGCTGGATGGAATATCTGATAGCGCAGGGGCGGGCGCAAAAATTACAGTTCAGTCTGCCGGTTACCAAAACTCAACGACGAAGCCAAAGTAAAAAAACTGGAAAACGACGTGAGAACCTGGCACGATAGTCACGCTTTGATGCAGTGCACCCCGTAAGCTTCGGGTCTGTCAGTGTCCGGGAAGAATTCGCTGGCAATAAGCTTAACCCCTGCAGATATTGACACTCTCATCTCCGGGGTAGCGCAAACAGGCCGTGAAAACTGCGTGAGGCTTTGTGCCTTCGGTCTCTGTTTTACTTCGGATGTGGGTTGCGCATCTTAAGAAACGCCGGAATGGATTATTTTCATTCTGGCGTTTTTTTGTCAAAAAAAAGCCCCTGAGAAGACAGGGGCCAATATCTCAAAAATAAGGAATTGCAATGAAATGAATATGTATCCACGGTAGCACGCCAGTTACTACGGAGTCGATTATGCAGCAAATGCCGGCTCAGAAAAAAGGCATGGTGAGAGGGTTGTTTCTTGAGTCATAGAGAATGTTCTGGTTGTTACGCTAATAAAAAATAGCCCTTGTGAACACAAGGGCTGAAAATAAAATGAGGCACGGCTATGTTATTATCTCTGTTTTCATGACTAACCCATCGCTCAACGCAACAGGTGAGCGTATTTTGTCACGTATTTCATATTAGATAAAAGGCCTGCGCATGCAGAGATGTCGCAGTCTACCCGGAATAACCTTAAGTGCCTTAAAGGCTGCAGTGCACTCTGGTTATTTTATTTTTGTATCTTATTGATTTTCTCTCTTGACAAATGAGCCCCCACATTAAAAACTGTCCCTGTTTATTTGTCATCAACCGATGACCACCAATGAGTCAGTTACCTGAGAGACTTGCCTTCGGGTGGTAACTTAATTTCTCTTAAGCCTGAAAGGAGAAGCGTAACAACCCGCGCGGCTAAATCTGCCTCCCTTTGAAAGCAGATATCGGGCATCCCCGATGAAGGCCATTGATACCATTCAGACCCACTATTATTTAACCCCTGACGGGAAAATTCATTTTCCTGATACGGGAAGTGGTTTTCTCCGTTTGTCTTTATCTGATTTTTTTAAACGTTCAGGAGAAAATCCATGTCTGATATTACAACTCAACAAAGTGCCAAATCCGATTATTTCAATCTGACAATAAAAGGGTTGGGTTATTTAAGTCATATACGCCAGGTTCATGGTCAGCACGGTAATTTTACCAGCTGTGTTATCAATGCATTAACAGGGCCGACTGACAATCCACAGTATACCCGCTTTGACATTACTGTGGCGGGGAAAGATACCACTGACCTCATTAGCCGCTGTCAAAAAGCGGTAGATGAAGACAAAAAGGTGTTGCTGGGATTTACGCTCAGCAATCTTTCTGCTGATATTTTCACCCTCTCAAAGGGAGACCATGCTGGTGAGCAACGCGTCAGTTTGCGCGCAAGGCTCATTAAAATTGACTGGATCAAGGTGGGGCAAGAGAAAGTATTTCAGTCTGAAAAATCTGACTCGACGCCTCCATCATCAGAAAATACACCGCAGGCTTATGCCAGTAACTCTTTTTAACCTCTTCACCCCAATTTTTGGGGTGAGTTTTTAGTGACTAAACGGGACTAAAACCCCCAAACTTGAAGAAAGCGCATCTTAATGGTACGCTAAGCATTAGCTAATCTAGCTAAGGAGAATAAACCATGACAGTTCAAGCTAACATGCATGAAGCCAAATCGCGTCTGAGTCAGCTGGCAGATATTGCTGCAGACGGTGAGACTGTTATTATCGCCAAAGCGGGAAAGCCCTACGTACAGTTAGTGCCTATATTACAACAGGATAGAGTGCCTGGCGGTTATGAAAGCAGAGTCCATATGGATGCTGGTTTTCATGACGCTGATGCGGATATTCAACGGTTATTTGAGGCTGGCGAATGAAACGGTTGCTCATTGATACCCATGTTTTTATCTGGTGGTTAACGAACGATCCCGCTTTGGGGCAGACGACACGCCAGATGATCTCAAAAGGAGGCAATGTCATTTATGTCAGTGCGGTAACGCCATGGGAAATTACCATTAAACGATCGCTTGGGAAATTGACATTTGATGCCGAAATAGATGAAGCAATGGAGCGTAACCATTTCCTTGCCTTATCTATTTCGCATGCACATGCCGAGCAGGCGGGAAATTTAGTGCGCCACCACGGCGATCCCTTTGACAGGATGCTGATAGCACAGTCCCAGATGGAAGGACTGATATTAGTATCGGCAGATACTGTATTTTCACAATATGGCATTCGGTTGCAAAATGCTCGCCTGTAAGCCTTAAACCTTTTTATTTTCTTACCACCCAGACGGGGAACATTCTCCCGTTTGGCAGGCTGTTCCCCTTTTTTTATTTAGGGGAACCATGATGACTAATATAACAACCCCTGCAGTTTATGTCGGGACCTGTCGAAAATACAACAACGGCAATCTTGCTGGTCAGTGGTTTGAACTCACTGACTTTGACAGCAGGGATGAGTTTTATGATGCCTGCTATCAATTTCACCATGATGAGACCAGTCCGGAGCTGATGTTTCAGGACTCAGAAGGCTGTCCTGCCGGGGTGATATCTGAACATCATATTAACTGGGCATTTATTGATGGTTTTAAAACTGCTCAGAAAAATGGCACGCAGCCGGCGTTTGTGGCATGGGTCGACTATTCTGGTCTGTGTGACTACGCGCTGTTTGAGGACGCTTATATGGGCGCTTTTGATAACGAACAGGACTATACGCATCATTACCTTGATGAAACCGGCGTGCTTGATGGCGTGCCGGATAGCCTGTTGGGCTATTTTGATTATGACGCCCTGTCGCGTGATTTATTTGTGTGCGACTTTACTTTTTATAACGGTTTTGTATTTTCAAATCACTGAATACAACACCTTACTCAATGCCAGTGCTTTTGCTGGCATTTTTTATTTGTAAACCATATTGAATTCTTCATTGAGCCCCGGGCGTTGACATTGACAATATTCCCTGACCGACAACACATCGAGAAGGGAACATCATGAAGCCACTATTTGTTATTCTGTCATTAAGCCTGCTGGCAGGGTGCGCAACATCGTCAAAATCACCGCCTGTACCAGGAAAACCTGTTGATATTTCACGCAACGTCTCACCGGCGGGCGCAGATATTTACAGCCGTGCGCCTGAGGTTGTGCGCTATGACCGTTACCGTCTGGTCAGCACCTCACCATTAAGCGTTCAGCGTGACCCGCTTTCCCAGGTTATCGACATTAATATTCCGGGCTCACTTAAACCAACCGTATCTGATGCGCTGCATTATGTACTGAAGCAGTCTGGTTTTTCGTTATGCCCGCAAACGGCAACAAATGACATCCTGTTTCGCCAGCCGCTGCCATCGGTGCATTACAGACTGGGTCCTGTGCGGCTTCGCACGGCACTGCAGGTGATGGCAGGCCCTGCCTGGCAGCTGGAAGTGAACGAAGTTGAGCGAACCGTCTGTTACAGCCTGCGCCAGGGATATCAGCAGCCGGTGAACGTCGCTTTCGGTAAGATTTCGGAGGGCGGCCATGAATGATGATATCCTCCCTTCCCCAAAGCCCCGCTCTGGTCGTTTAGCAATAGTCGCGGTTGTTTTGCTTGCTGTGCTGGCAGGCTGTCTTGTTGTCGGTTTTCTTTTAAGTCAGCATCGATATCTTAAGCTTGAAGTAAGACTTCATACCCTTGAGCAGCAGGGCAAACTTAAGCCTTCCCTGGTTGTTGTTGAGCGGTTAAAGGCAGACGTCAGTGAGCTGTCAGAGAAGCTCAGTCAGCAGGCAGCGCGACTGACAGCACTTGAAAGCAGTTTTGCGCATGAACTTAAAGAAAACAGCGCCTTCCATCAAAACCTTAATCAGTCACAAACGTCAGTGCGTGAACAACTGACGTTGCTTGAAGCGAAGCTCTCAGCATTGCAGGCACAGCAACAAAGGCCTGCGCCTGCCAGTGATACCCTGCCGGCAGCAAAACCTGTCGCCCCCGTTGCCAGAAAAATCATCCCTTCAGTTCCACGTCCGCCTTTTGTACTGACCGGCATTGAAACACGGGGCAATCAGTCATTTGCGGCCATCGCTCCTCGTGGATTTAGTGTGCTTTCTCAAATTACGCTGCTTGCGCCTGGTGAGCACAGTGCGGGCTGGACGCTGACTGCCATTGAGCGGGCGCATGCGGCTTTTGAGCACCAGGGCGTTAAGCGACGCCTGCAGGTATCGGGAGGGGAGCAATGAAACCTCTTCATTATGCCTGGCTTGCAGGTATGCTTTTTTCCTTTTGGCTTAATGCAGAAACCTGGGCTGTTGAGAGCAACGCACAACAGACGAAGACCCAAAATCACCAGTCACTTCAAAGTGAGCAGCAAACCCTGCAACAGCAGGCGCTGCAGTGGGGATTAAGCGTTAAGGACTACCAGCGTTATCAGGAACTGATGCAGGGCGCGCGGGGCATTCGCTCTCCCGGGCTTGACCCTTTGACAGCACTTGGCATTGAGGCAACCAGTCAGGCTGAGCGGGAGAAGTTTGCCGAACTCTGGGTTAAACAGGAAGCGGTGAGAGTGGAAAAAGAGCTGGCATTTCAGCGTGCCGTCGATGCTGCCTGGAAACGACTTTATCCTGCACTCTCTCCCGTTCGTTTAGGCGATGTTGCAGAGGTGGGACAATCCTCCCGTGGTGCAACGCGTCTCATGCTGTTTATAAAAATCAGCGACTGTGCAGCCTGTGACACTGTGCTTTCTGAGGCACTGGCCAGAAACATCCCGCTGGATATCTATGTCAGCGGAAGTTCAGGGGATGATGCCCGCTTAAGGGGCTGGGCTACAGAAAAAGCCATTCCACTTGCAAGACTTAAGTCAGCGGACATCACCTTAAATCACGATACGGGACAGTGGCAGCAGTGGGGGCGGGGAAAAATGCCCGCTCTGTTAGCTTATCGAGAGAAGGGATGGCAAGTCGAAAAATAATCATGGCGCTTTGCTTCTATCTCACAGTAGCAGTGGCACAGGCAAGTTCCGCGGTGCCCTCAGGATTTCAGGCTGTTGCACGTCTGCAGGCGGTGCCATCAGAAGCCCTGTATGCGCTGGCGCTGTCAGAGTCTGCCCTGAAACTTAATCAGGGAAGTCGCCCCTGGCCCTGGACGCTGAATGTGGCCGGACAGGGTTACCGCTATGAGACAAGGCTTGCGGCCTGGCAGGCCCTGCAGGGATTTCTTAAGACCACCCCGGCAAAACGCATTGATGTGGGCATTGCCCAGGTAAACTTTGGCTGGCATGGCCATCAGTTTCGCTCAGGCTGGGAGGCGCTGGAGCCTTATAAAAATTTGCAGGTGGCGGGAGGACTTTTGCGCCGCTGCTGGGATAAAAAGCCGGGCAGCTGGCTTGAGGCGGCAGGCTGTTATCACCATCCGGCCGGGGGTGCGGCTGCATATCGTTATCAGGCCCGGGTGAAACAGCATCTGGAGCAGATTGTGGACGGCCACCACCTGCCCAGGACTGCTTCGCTGGTTTGGGTTACCCCGAAAGGAGAGCCAAAGTGAATAACAGCATTTATTTACTGGTTGCAGCAGGTCTGTCCCTGCCACTTCATGCGCAGTTAACCGTCATTGCTGATTTGGGCGGGCGTGATACCGCAGCCTTCTATGATGGCATTGCCAGAGAAAATGTCTCCCGCCAGTCTGACGGCATGATGCCATCGCTTCATCCGGAAAGTGCGATGTTGCCAGTCACTACGCCTGAGCTGACACCCGGAGAGGTTGAGCCGCGTGCACTCAAATTGCCTGGCATTGGTGCTTTGTTTATCGTGGGCGATGATACCCTCTCTCATGCCTGGCTTATGAAAAATGCCTCTTTGCTTTCCAGAAAGCGGGCCTTTGGGCTGGTTGTTAATGTAGACAATATTGAGCGCCTGCAGGCGTTGCGCGCACTCGTGCCCGATATCCCCTTATCTGCCGCCTCCGGGCGTGACCTGGCATTGCGCCTTGCGCTTACGCATTACCCGGTACTTATCACCGATACCGGTCTGTCTTCTGAGGTGACGCCATGACGGGACTGGCGGGCACAGTCCTTGCCGCTCAGCCCGGATCATTGCTTATCCTGCTGCTGATATTATCTGGGGTGGTGATGGCCGGGCTCAGGCGCCATTTTCGACGCCGGTCCCGAACATCCTGGCGCAAATGTCGCCATCATCGCTACCGGATGCAGGCGGCCGGTCTGCTTGAGCGATTGCCAGAGCTACCCACAGATGCGCAGCGCTTTGGTTATCTTCGAAAAATTAATCCTTACGTCTTTGAAGAAGTTTTACTTCTGAGCTTTGAACGGCTTGGGTATCGGGTTATTCACAATACCCGCTACAGCCATGACGGCGGGATTGACGGGCAGGTACTGATTAACAACCAGCGTTATCTTGTTCAGGCTAAGCGATATCGCCATGCCATTAACCCCGCTCATGTCCGTGAATTTGCCTCACTGCTTCGTGCATCAGGTTGCGCCGGTTTCTTCATTCATACCGGAAGAACCGGTAAAAAAAGCCGCCAGCTGGAAAAGCAGTATCCGCATCTTCAGATAATCAGCGGAGAGCGGCTTTTGACATTGCTGGCAGGCCGGATACATTTTCAGCCTGCACAGTGCGCCATGGGCAGCAGTTTCCATCAACGCAGAGAAATCATATGAACGCTAATACAGGGAATAAAGATTTTCTGGCCACTGTCCAGGAAAACCCTCCCGCCTGGGGGCAGGAGAAGTTGTTGCGCTGGGATGAGACTCCCTTTGAGCGCGCCAGGCATTTTATTACCCACCATTACTGGACTTCCCAGGGGAGTATTAACATCTTTCGTGTTAATGGCACTGACCATCCCCAGTACGGCAATATGACCTGGATGCAACTGCTTGAACGCGGTAAGCGAATGGATATCAATATTCCCTTACTGCAAAAAAATCCAGGCTACTACACTGAGCCGCAGATTAAGCGCGAAGACATGCGATTTGTGAGCCTTGATGGCATAAACTGGTATGTCAGTGCGGATGGTAATCATCGCACCTGTCTGGCGCGTTTTTATTTTCACCACGAAGGCAGCGGGCTCACTCAGCTACACGAGGTTTCGCTGAGTCACTATGTCATTGACCGGGCGTTTTATTCTGCCTGTCAGGAAATCAGCGCCCTGATACCAGCGCTGTCAGCCGCGGGATGGAGGCTAAGCCTTGATATCCGCAATACGGCGCTCACGCGTGATGACAGTCCGGGCTGGAAGCTTGATACTTTCCGGGTGAGCGCGACACTGACCATAGATGACCTTACCCGGGAGCCGGTAGTGGTCATCATTGAGTGTCATCGCGCTGAAGAGGCTCAGCAGGCCTTGCGGGATTTATATCAAAGGCTGGATAGCAGACAAAAGCCGCCGCACCTGGCAAAACCTGCCTGGTGGACAAGACTGGTGAGGCAAAAATGAGCAGCCGCTACGTCATTGAAGCCCTGCTGCGCCCGGCCGTTGAGCTTAATACCGCCGTGGTGTCATTTGTGGCCGCACTCATCAGTCTGACCGCGCCCTGGGCGGTGGCGCTGCATCCGACAGTCAGCCTGCCCGTTGCAGCAGGGTTTGGGGTGTTTGGCGGTATCCGGGCTTACCAGGGCATAACAATACTTCGCTACCGGCGAAATTTAAGACGCCTGCCGCGGTATGCACTGCGCGCCCGGGATATTCCGGTCAGCAGGCAATTTTTGTTTTTAGGCAGGGGTTTTCAGTGGACCCAGAAACACACCCAGCGCCTGCTGGAATCCCGCAATCCGCATGCGGCGCACTATCTTCGTCTTTCACGGACTTATGTCTTTGCCCGCTGGCTTGAGCGACGCTTCGGGCAACATGTACCGTGGCTGTCAGAATTATTGCGCGCCGATACTGTCATCAATCCCGTGCGCCCCCTGCCAGCTGTGGGCGGTAACCCGGTGCTGCATGGCGTGGAGCCTGATGAAAAGCCGGTGCTGCTGGATATTCGTGAGCGCGTGGGGCATACCCTGGTACTGGGTACCACGCGCGTGGGCAAGACCCGTCTTGCTGAGGTACTGATAACACAGGATATTCATCGCGGCGATGTCACCATTGTCTTTGACCCCAAAGGTGATGCCGATTTACTTAAGCGGGTCTGGGCTGAATCCCGTCGTGCCGGCAGGGCAGAGGAGCTCACGATATTTCATCTGGGCTGGCCTGAGCTTTCTGCTCGCTATAATGCCATCGGGCGCTTTGGCCGGGTCTCTGAAGTGGCCTCAAGGCTTTCAGGGCAACTCAGTCGCGAAGGCAACAGTGCTGCCTTTCGGGAATTTGCCTGGCGGTTTGTCAACATTATTGCCCGCACGCTGGTAGCCCTCGGCGAGCGACCCAACTATCAGCTTATCATGCGCCATGTAAACAATATCGGCGAACTCTATCAGCAGTACGCCAGAAAGGTGATGACAGATAACTATCCTCTGCTGATGCAGCAGATACAGAGCAGCTTATCGGTGCTGAATGAGCGGGATATTCCGCGAAACCTTCAGGGGCTGCCTGATGCCGCCGCTATCTGGGCGACCGAGCTTGCATTAAGTAGCGAGCAGGGTAAGGTGCTCTATGACCCTGTCCTCGACGGACTGCGCAGCGCAATACGTTATGACCGCACCTATTTTGACAAGATTGTGGCCTCCCTTCTGCCCCTTTTAGAAAAACTCACCACCGGTAAAACGGCAGAACTTCTCTCACCTGATTATCTCGATATGGAAGACGCACGGCCGGTGTTTGACTGGGAGCAGGTGATACGAAAACGCGGCATTGTCTATATCGGCCTTGATGCCCTCTCAGATGCCGATGTGGCACAGGCTGTCGGCAACAGCATGTTTGCGGATTTGGTCAGTGTCGCAGGGCACATTTACAAGCATGGTATTGGGTCTGGTCTGCCGGGTAATACCGCGCCTGTCCCCATCAATCTTCACTGTGATGAGTTTAATGAGCTGATGGGCGATGAATTTATTCCCCTCATTAACAAAGGCGGTGGTGCCGGTATTCAGGTTACCGCCTACACCCAGACCGCCTCAGATATTGAAGCCCGCGTCGGCAGCCAGGCCAAAACCGCCCAGGTAACCGGTAATTTCAACACCCTGATTATGCTAAGAGTCAGAGAAAATCGCACTGCAGAACTTTTAACCAGCCAGTTGCCCGAAGTGGAAGTCGCCACCAAAACGCTGGTCTCGGGGCACAGTGATACCGCAGATATTGACAGCTCTCAGGTGTTTACCTCCAGCACCCAGGACAGGGTCAGTGCCGTGAAAACACCGATGCTCACCCCGGCCGATATCGTAAGCCTCCCCAAAGGCCAGGCCTTTGCGCTGATGGAAGGCGGCAGGCTTTATAAGCTTCGCCTGCCATTGCCGCGGGAAGAAAAGAATGACCCGCTTATGCCTGCAAGTCTCAGGGCATTAGCACAACAGATGCAAAGCCAGGCTGTCAGCGGTGAAAACTGGTGTCAGTTAAGTACCCTCGCCTCATCGGAGCAGGACAATGGCGCCGCTTGCGGATAACCGTCCCCGAAAGCCCACAAAACCACCGGGGCTTATCGCCAGTCTCCTGTGGTACTGGCCATGGCAACTGCTGGCTATGGTGCTGGTATCTTTGTTTTTAAGTATCCTGATGGAGTATGCCGGCATGCTGTTTATCTACCCGGGAGCCGGGGCAAGTCACAGTCAGCAGGTCATGGCCACAGAGCTTGGTTATCTGTCACGGGATTTCAGGCAAAGCATTCTGCTATCAGAACCTGTTGTGACCATTAACGCTGTACTTAGCGTGTTCTGGCAATGGGCCGTCGTTGATTCAGGATTGCAGGCCTGGATAAATGCGCCTTCATCAAATGGACTGGGTCAGCAGATAGCGCAGGGACTAAAAGATTATTGTCTGGCGGCTCTCTTTGTCACCATGACCACCCTGATACGTCTGTGCATTCTGCTGTTATCCGTGCCCTTATTTTTGATGGTAAGCCTTGTTGCTCTGGTTGAGGGCTTAAGCCGGCGTGATTTAAGGCGCTATGGCGCTGCCTATGAATCAAGCTTTGTCTGGCATCATGCCAGAAGACTAATAAAACCTGCCTTCACGCTCCCCTGTCTGCTTTATCTCTCCTGGCCCGCTGCGGTTTACCCCAATCTGTTGCTGCTGCCGGGGGCGCTGCTGCTGGGTGTTGCTATTAGTGTCAGCACCGCTTCTTTTAAAAAATATCTCTGAGTCAAATCAAGAACAAAAATGACGCTGGACACTTTTTTTGCGGCTGTTCTGCATAAAAAGTGTCAGCAGACAAGCGAAGCGCGTCAGAACTCATCCGTGATCTACTCTAGTTCTGCCAGAATAGTACAGGATATATCAATATGTTGTGGTTTTGCTTTTAGTTAGTGTGTCAGTGTTTAACCGTGGATTTTGCTAAAAGCTAATCAGCTCCCATGGTGCATGGCGTCATACCTTCTTGAGGTAAGGCGCTGAAATACTGGTTTCTCAGCGGTTATTAGGAAAACACCCAAACTCGTGTTTGGGTGTTATTAGGCGGTTAATGGGAACGGATATTTAACCATTCAAACAGCATATTGGCGCTGGCGATAAGCTTGATGTTGTTACTGTAAACATCATGTTCGGTATTTACAGCGGCAATATGATTGTTGAAGCGATCGTTTTCAGCTGTCAGTACGTCCAGAAGCGTCCTTTTTCCCAAACGTAACCACTGCTCGTAGTAAATCTTACTCACCTCGTCCGTCTCTTTACTAAGTTTTTTGTATTCTCGCGCTTGTATTTCAGCGGAATCACGGCTTTGGAGCAGATTCTGTATTTGATACATCATATCCATCTGCGACTGGGTATACTGTGACTTGCTGGCTAAGGCACGAGCCGTGGAGGCTAGGATTGTGGCTCTGTCTGAACCACCGGAAAAGACGTTCCACTGTACATTTAGTCCGGTGTACCACTGCTCATCGTTGCCGTAGCTGTCTTTTGCCGTATTTTTCGATACCACCCAGTTAATTTGTGGCAGGCTGCCCGCTTTCACGGCGGCGACTTGATGCTCAGCCGCGCGAGCTTCAGCTTGGGCTTTAAGTAGGGAGGGGTGGCTTGCTAGTCGGCTCATGACTAGCGACGAAGGGATGGCACGCATGCGCCAGTCAAACTTTTCCGGCAATATAACTGTTTTTCCGGTCAATCGAAAAAGTGTTATCTCTGACTGCCTGAGCTGTTCCTTAACTTTTTGCATTGATGTTTCTGCTGCCAGTAGCTTCGCTCTTGCTTGGACCAGTTCGCTGTATCGGCCTGCATCTGTTTTGGTGATTTCTTTTAGCATATCCACCAATTCGCGCATGCGATCAACATAGCGCATAGTGATGCACTGATTCTGCTTATAGCGGCTGTAGTCGATTAGCGCAGAAATCGTATTGTGGGCGATTTCCTGGCGGGTGTAATCATATTGATACTGAGACGCCGCGGCCTGTTCGGTCGTGCCATTAATGCTTTCGCGGTTTTTTCCCCAATCAAAAAGCGTCGTGCTGACATTGACGGATAGGCTACTGTCACCCAGGCGTCGCTGACCTGGCGTTGAACCGCCGCCGAATGAAGCCATCGGTGCGGTTGTCCCCAACTGTACCTGTGGCCATTGCTGCCCTTTGACCTGATCGATATCAAACTGGGCGGCTCGGCTGCCCGCGTCTGCAATTTTTACTTCCGGGCTGTGAGCCAACGCCAAATTGACAGTTTGTTCAAGGTAAGCGCGGGTAGTGGCCGGGATCAAATCGTCGTGATGGGGCAGATCGCTTACCGCCTGCGAGGCGGTAACGTTCAGACTTAACATTAGTAAATTTAAGGTGATGAGGATGTTACGCATAGCCATTATCTCTCCCTGAATGCTTCACGTGCTTTTAAGACTGGTTTGAGCAGGTAAGAGAGGATTGTTTTCTCCCCTGTTTTGATCTCCACGCTTGCTGTCATCCCAGGAATAATGGGAAAGCTTTTATTTTTCACATGTAAGTCAGAGCCGTGCGTTCGGATGTACACTCGGTAGTAAGTCGCATCCTCACGCCCTGAGCGAGCTTTCGTCTCATCAATAACTGTATCGGGACTAATACTCTCTATCACGCCGTTCAGACCGCCATAGATTGCATAGTCGTAGGCGGATATTTTCACCGTTGCTGGCAGACCTGGGCGTAAAAAGGCTACTTCCGACGGTTTTATCCTGGTTTCCAGCAGTAGGTTATCTTCTGAAGGGATAAGCGACATAATCTGTGTGCCGCGCGAGATAACACCATCGATGGTGGTGGTTTTAATGCTATTAATCGTGCCTTTTACCGGAGCGGTGATGACAGCGTGTTTGACAACATCCTTACGACCCTCCAGTCGCGCTTCAGCCTGCGCCAGTTCAGATTCAAGGCGGGTCAGTTCGCTGTTAGCCTCGGAATGGTACTTATTTATACGATCCGCAATCTGTAGGCGTAGATCGTTTGCCTGGCGTTGCAGACGCAGGATCTCCATATCTGAAATCAAACCTCGTTTTGCCAACGGTGCGGAGAGATTCACTTCTTTCTCGGCCAACTTAAGGTTATGCGACAGTGCACTGATGCTGTCGTCCAGCAATTTGCGGCGGGTGTGATACGCTTTGGTCTCGTCTTGGACTATGGTATGGAAATTTTTGATATTGTCAGGGAAAGTCAGTGGTAAATCATAGGCTTCCGCTCGGGCACGCGAAATGGCGCCTTGGAGGCTGTAAGTTTTAGACAGTTCTTCTTGATAGCTCGCTTCCGCACGTGTTGAGTCAAGCTTCAGAAGTGGTTGTCCTTTTTCAACTATTTCGCCTTCTTTAACAAAAAGTTTTTCTAGCGTACCGTCTTCGAAACTTTCAATGACTTGCTCATGGCTTGCCGGGATAACTTTGGCATCACCTTTGGTTACCTCCTCTACTAGAGCAAAATGGGCCCATAGCAGCGTAGTAAAGACGATGACCAGCATCAACCAAAGAACGGCCATGCTCCTTGGATGTTTTTGTATCAGAATAGCGTTTTGCAGATCGTCCAGAAATGCCATATCTCCGGATTGTGTTTTAGGTTGTTTAAGCATTGCTGGCGGCCTCTTGGTTAATAATGGGACGGGTGGCAGCGCCGCTGCGATACGGTTGGCATAATTTGGCCATAATGACTTCCTTCATACCGTCCGCCAGTATTTTTCCATCTTCTAGGACGATAATGCGATCGACTAGCTCGAGTACCGCTGTGCGGTGAGTGACGATGACTAGCGTTTTGTCCTGAGTCAGTTTCTTAAGCTGGTTAATAAATTGCGCTTCGGATGCCGTATCCATGGAGCTTGTTGGCTCGTCCATCAGTAGGATTGCGGGGTTCAGCAGTAAGCATCTGGCGAGCGATACCTGCTGCCGTTGCCCGCCAGATAGTCCTTCTCCCATTTCACCAATAGGCATATCGTATCCTGCTGGATGGCGGCGGGAGAGCGTGTCGAGCCCAGTTAACTTTGCCACTTCCAGGAAACGTTCTGTACTGACTGCGGGGTTTCCCATGACGATGTTGTGGCGCAGCGTTCCCTGGAACAAGCGGTTCTCCTGACATACGTAGCCGCAGGCAGTGCGCCAATCGGCAGGATCTATCTGATTGACATCCAGTCCGTCCATGGTCATTTGTCCTTGGGTGGGCAAATAAAGGCGCGCCAGAATTTTCAACAGCGTGGACTTTCCGCTACCAATACTGCCTAAAATTGCCACCCGCTCGCCGGGGCGAATTTGCAAATTCAGGCCGTGCAGGATCTGCTGGGGTTCCTGAACGCCAGTTTTCGGGTAGTGGAAACCAGCCTGATTAAGCTTTATTTCACCTTTGAGTGGTGGTGTCGGCAAGAAATGAGCCTGTTTGTCGCGTTCGGTCGGCATCGCCATCAGTTGGTTCAGCGAGGTTAATGCGGTTTTAGCTTGTTGAAAGCGGATCGCCAGATTGACTACTGCGGCTAACGGTGACAGCGAGCGCCCGGAAAGAATGACCATCCCGACCAACGCGCCCATGGTCAGTTCTCCGGCGTGGATCAAATACACACCCCACAAGACGATAAGCACTGTGCATATCTGCTGAACGTAACTAACAAAGTTGCTGGTCAGACTCGAAAGGTAGCGGGTTTTCATGGAAGAAGATGCAGCAAGCGCGCTGAAGTCATCCCAACGTTTTTGCATCACGCCTTCCCCTTTTGCCGCTTTCAGTGTTTCGAGACCAACGACGGTTTCAATCACGAGCCCCTGCTTTTGAGATATTTCGCTGATGTTTTCCTTCATGTAACGCGACAAAGGCCACTGAATTACCACCCCGGCAATGATGATGACCGGCACCGCAAGCATCGGAATGATCACCAGTTCGCCGCCTATCATAAACATGACGCTTAGAAACAGCAGGCAGAAGGGCAAATCTGAGAGGGTGGCAAGGGTGGCTGAAGAGAGGAAATCCCGAACAGATTCAAATTCACGCAACTGGTTGGCAAATGAACCAGCCGAACGGGGTTTGCACTCCATCCTGATAGCCAGCGTTTTTTGAAATAACCGCGAACCGACAAGCAAATCGGCCTTTTTACCCGCAGTATCTACTAAATAACCCCTGATCTGACGGGAAATAAATTCAAAACTGATGGCAATGAGTACACCAATTGCTAGAGACCACAGTGTGGCGTAGGCGGCTGTGGGTACCACGCGATCGTAAACGTTCATGGTGAAAAAAGTCGTCGATAGCGTCAGGATATTTGCCAGCAAAGCCGCCATCGCAGCGCTGTAAAAATATTGCCGGTAGCGCCAGAGATTCGAAAACAGCCAGTGTCCTGCTTGGGAGGACTGCGGCAAGATTTCATTTTCGGCTCTGGCGGCTTGCGCGACAGTCATTTTTGAAAACAGGGCATACCCGGCATAGTGTTTGCTTAGGGATTTCCCGTTCAGATGAGTGACTTTTTTTTCTACAGGATCGAGCAACTTGTAGTGTTCCCCTTCTCTGCCAAGTAGAAGGCTGTAGTCATCATCGGTGGTTGCGATGATGACGGGGAAAAGCGCATCCGGTAGCGTCAGAAGATCTCTTTTCATCCATCCGGCATGAATACCCGTTTGCTCCAGCATCCTGACGGCGATATCTGGAGTTAATTTTTCATCTCGAGGCAAACCGGCATACAAAACTTCTTGGCTCACCGATTTCCCATGTTCACTGACTAACCAAGTGACCGCATTAAGCAGAGTGTCCTTCTTCGCAGATGCCTTCGAGTGCGTGCTGTTGTGGTCTTTCATAATAGTTTTTGAATCCCTGGAGGTGGGTAATGTCGTTACCTTTATATGGGCAACACTGACGGTACTGAGTAAAAAATTAATGGGGTTTAAATATTTTTTCTTTAGCCAATTTGCCTTTCTTTAGCTGATTTGTCTGGTGGTTGTTAAGAATTTTCTCTATATTGATTTTTTTAGCAATAACAAGAACTGTACTACTCCGTAAATAGTTCGGAAAAAAGTAAATGCGTTTCGAATTCCCGTTAAGTCGTATTATTGGCGGTGGGATGATAATGACCATCGGCTCCAATTGCTTGTGATTAATTCATGATATCTAAACGAACCGTATTAATTTTATTATTTATGCTTTAAAACAATGGGTTACATCTTGTTTGTCAGGTGTTTTCATTTTGCACAATGATTATGAGTTCAGAGATATATCATATTTTGAGCAGTTTTCGGATATATCAAATTACTTTCCTCTTATTTAACATGAAAGAGGTGTGATGATTTGTTGGACGGTTTTTATACTGTATTAACCGACGATATCACTTACTAAACGTCCGAAACTTACAACCAGGGATCGATTATGACGATATCATCGCAAAGCGAAGACATGTTGACACAAGCAAATAATATTCTTGCTGACAAAAATAACCTTGTCATTGAAGTAGAGCCATTAACGCGGTTAACCATTCAGGCGCCTTCACAGGGCAATATTGTTATTAAAGCAGGGGAAGGTATCACTGCGATCCAAAGTCTCAAATTTGTGCGCCATGGCGACAAACTAGAAATTTTTAGCGAGCAAGGGCATCAACCTTTAGTGGTCATTGAAGGCTACTATGCACAGGAAGACCCCTGTGAAATATATGGTATTGATGATAAAGCGCAACTTTACACTTGGTCTGGCGCGGACAACACCTCATTGGTTAGCGCGCAAAGTGAAGAAGAGAGCAGTATCGGGCAAGGGGCTCAGAGGAGCGGCGAACTGGCGGCGGAACCTGACGTAATGCAACAGCAAGATAACGATAATGACAAAGGTGCTGCTGGTCTTTTTGGCATGTCAGGTTGGACTGCGGCAGCGGCAGGACTTGCCGCGGCTGCTGTTGCCGGCGGGGCTATCGCGGCTGCCCGTCATAATAGCCATTCTGGCGGCGACACTCATCATGATAGCTCTGGCAAGGGGCGCCCCGACAGTGCCAGCGACATACACTTGACCGATAAAAATGGTCATGACGTTGCCGCCGATGCGATCACAGAAGAGTCACATTTGCTAATTAGTGGTCAGGCAACTCCGGGCTGCACTGTAGTTGTCAAAAACGGTAACATTGTTCTTGGGAACGCGCCTGTTGACAAAAACGGCCATTGGGAACTGCCGCTGGATCTGGGTAACGGCTCGCAGCAGATCACGACTGAAGTTGTTGATAGCAGCAATAACAGCAGTGACCCAACAGTACCTATTGACATTCAGGTGCTACCTGACCTGACGCCTCCTGATGCCGCGTACGACATCACCATCACTGATAAAGACGGGGCTGTAGTGAATGGCAACGCCACTAACGACAGCACGCCGACCATTCACGGCAAAGCAGAGCCAGGCACCACAGTAATCATTAAAGATGGCGATAAAGTGATTGGCTCAGCGCAAGTAGATCAGAACGGCGACTGGCAGATTACCCCGGACGATGCATTGAGTGATGGCAGTAATAACCTTATTGTTGAAGTGATCGATGAGGCAGCTAATAGCACTTCATCTGACCTGAACGTGATCGTGGATACGATCCCCCCCTCAGGAACGCTCACGGATATTCAGTTGATCAACGACAGCAATCCAGAGGATCTGCATCCGGTTATAAATGGAATAACTAACGACAATACTCCGGTTCTGAGCGGCTCTGTTGAAGGTGCTGAAACTGGCGATCGGGTGGTAATTAAAGATGGCGGAGTAGTCATTGGACAGACTGAAATTGATGCTGACGGTCACTGGTCTTTCAAGCCAAATTCACCATTGGGTGAAGGCGATCATCACCTGAGCGCGGAGCTGCAGGATAGCGTAGGAAATGCAGGTGACTCGCAGCGGGTTGACGTTATCATTGATACCGCTGCGCCTGATGTGGTCCACGATATCATCGTTTCAGATAAAGACGGCAACGAGTTAGACGGCATAGCCACCAACGACAGCACGCCAACCATTCATGGTAAAGCAGAGCCTGGCACAACAGTGACTATTAAGGACGGTGAGAAAGTGATTGGCTCAGCGCAAGTAGATCAGAACGGTGACTGGCAAATCATCCCGGACGATGCGCTGAATGATGGCAGTAATAACCTGACTGTTGAAGTAACCGATGAGGCGGGCAATAGCACAAGCTCAGATCTGACGGTGATCGTTGACACCATGCCGCCTCTCGGCACCACAACCGTTGAGCTTACCAACGACGCAGATCTGCCAATAGACGCCGGTCACCCGACCAACGACAAAACCCCGACCATCAGCGGCCACGTGGAAGGTGGTGAACCCGGAGACAGGGTGGTGGTGAAGGATAACGGTGCGGTAATTGGCGAAGCAACCATCGGCAGCGACGGCAACTGGACATTCACGCCGGACACTGACCTGACCGATGGTGCACACAGCATCACGGCGACAGTAACTGATGCGGCAGGCAATGTGGGTACACCATCTGCCAGCGTCGATTATACCCAGGATACTGTGGCGCCTGCTGGCAGCACGACGGTGTCCCTCACCAACGACGCAGGTCTGCCGATAGACGCCGGTCACCCGACCAACGACAAAACCCCGACCATCAGCGGCCACGTGGAAGGTGGTGAGCCCGGAGACAGGGTGGTGGTGAAGGATAACGGTGCGGTAATTGGCGAAGCAACCATCGGCAGCGACGGCAACTGGACATTCACGCCGGACACTGACCTGACCGATGGTGCACACAGCATCACGGCGACAGTAACTGATGCGGCAGGCAATGTGGGTACACCATCTGCCAGCGTCGATTATACCCAGGATACTGTGGCGCCTGCTGGCAGCACGACGGTGTCCCTCACCAACGACGCAGGTCTGCCGATAGACGCCGGTCACCCGACCAACGACAAAACCCCGACCATCAGCGGCCACGTGGAAGGTGGTGAGCCCGGAGACAGGGTGGTGGTGAAGGATAACGGTGCGGTAATTGGCGAAGCAACCATCGGCAGCGACGGCAACTGGACATTCACGCCGGACACTGACCTGACCGATGGTGCACACAGCATCACGGCGACAGTAACTGATGCGGCAGGCAATGTGGGTACACCATCTGCCAGCGTCGATTATACCCAGGATACCGTGGCGCCTGATGTTGCGACAGATATTCATGTTATCAACGATGTTACTGATACCGCAGTAATGGAGAATGGCATCACTAACGATTCGACGCCAACGCTAAGTGGTAAAGCGGCGGCTGGTAGTACTATCAATATTCTTGATAAAGAAGGACATCTACTGAGCACGGTTCAGGCTGATGAAAATGGTGACTGGAAAACATCTGTACCAACATTGACTGATGGTTTTTATGAGGGTTTGCAGGTTCAGGTGGTTGATGAGGCAGGTAACCATGCTGAAACCGCAGTTCCCGCTTTCACTGTGGATACGGTGAATGACAACACGACTAGCATTGTCAGCACCTCTGGTAAAATCGACACAACGCCGACATTCAATGGTCAGGTTATTTTGGCCGACGGTGATACCTATCAGACTGTAACTGTTACCATTAAAGACGATAACGGTACCGTTATCGCCAGCGGCATTCCCGTGAATGAGGATGGGAGCTGGCACTATACGCCTGATGCTCAACATCCACTGGCTGTTGGTTCTCATCATATCAGCGCCGTGGTCATTGACAACGCTGGTAATGAATCTCAGCCTGGCTGGTTGAATGGGTCTTCAGACGGTAGTATGACCATTATTCCATCCGACCCTGTTGTCATTTCTAGCAGCGCGCCGGGTGCTTCTGCCGACATGTTTGGCTATGCCATTGCGACTAGTGACGATTACATCTATATCAGTGCACCAAGAGCAGGTCTGTCTTCTAGTAATGCCGGAAGTAATCAAGGGGTTATCTACGCGATATCGAAAAACTATGCTCATTTGATCACACAGAGCTGCGACATTGAAACGCTGCTTAAACAAAATCCCGAGATAGGAACCATTATTCATAACAACAGTGCTGTAGTGAACCCTAATGGTGATGTGAATGACTGGGAAGGTTACGGCCTTAAAGCACTGGATGGTGGCTGGGTGGCGATTTATTCCCACTGGAATGACAAAGTGTTCTTTATCAAAGAACCATTACCTCAGGATCTGGATCTTAAGGATATCTCCAATGCGCCGGGTGGCCATAGTGAATATGGTTTTATGATCACGGATGACAATTGGGGGAAATATTTTGCCTTTAACGTGGGATCGATTGCTAATAAAGACGGAACGTTAACATTCCTTATTAGCGACATTTCTGCGCCGCGTGGGGAACATGGTGCTATTACAACCATCACATTCGACCCTGTAAGTGGTAAATGGGGTAACGTCACCATGACGGCGGATCCGACAAATGGTACGGAGCACGCCGGATGGGTTCCAAAAACTGATCTGCCGGAGGGGATGACCGTGGGGCACATCGACCATGAAGATTCCAAGGGGGCAGGCACAACGCAGAATAACAACCTAGGATCGGATATCCAGATGCTTGGGGATATCTTTGGCGACGGTCATCAGTATCTTGCCATTCAGGATGCTGAATCATCGACTTCCGGGGTGTCAGGGCGAGGGACTTGGTATCTATATCAAGTGCCGGAAACCGGATTGCCAGCGAATATCCGCTTCGCGGATCTGGATGATTCCCAACTGATCCGTATCAACAATATTGGTAATGGGTTGTTAAATGAAATCAACTTGCGCCCTAACCCGGATGGGGGCAGCTTTGAACAAATTCCGCATACTCACAATATCGCTAATCTGGGCGGATTTAGTAGTGGTACGGGAACGGATATTGCTATCGGGTCGTCAACAGATAACTACAAAGGCGCCAACGGTAAGGTCTGGATCCTCCATGCTGATAAGCTTAATGGCGACATTAATATCGGTGTGAACGATCTATCTCAAACTTTTGATACGAAATATGGCTACGCCATTATCAGTACTAACCATGCCAGTGGGCAGGGTTTTGGCCTGAATGTTATTGGCGGCTACGATTTTAATGGCGATGAAATTCAGGATTTGGTGATAAGTGATCCAAATGCTAAGGATACGCATGGTAATGTCACCGGTGCCGTCTATATTGTGTATGGTGGGCACGAAGCTGATTATCAGAGTTATCTTGTCGCAAATAATGGACAAATAGATATTCAGGACATCCTGGATAACGGTTGGGGAGAAGTTCACTACGGAACCGTGAATAATCAAATGTTTGGCTGGTCGGTTGATGTGGCGGATATCAATGGTGATGGACGTCCCGATCTGCTTGTTGGCGCGCCGTCATCAATGTCGGCTGATGTCAACAGTGATTTGCACAACGGTCAGGTGTATATGATTTACAATACTCATGATGAACAGCCTGCTTCACGTGTCATGGGGGCATTCGCTGAGAATAACGATATGGGCATAGATGCTCATGATGACGCAGGCGTGGGATATTTGCTCGATGGTGATCATCAGAATGTCGATCTGGCTAATCTAACGGCTGCACTGAAGGGTCATCATAATGTAGATATGTCTGACGGCAATAATACCCTGACTGTGGGCAACCATACCGTAGACGGCATGCTAGGTGAAGACGATGATGCGAGCTCACCGCTGATTATCACGGGGGAAAACGGTAACGTCGAGCTTAGCGGCGGCGCGGAAAATTGGCATTCTAATGGTACAGTGACTGTTGAAGGCACGAGCTATCAAGAGTTTCAAAGTAGCGGACAGTCAGATGTACTGATTGAGGACCGTATTCATGTCACTATTCTGTAACCTTTGATATAACGCCAAAGGCATCCTTTAAATAGGGTGCCTTTAGTGTTTAGTGGGGGAATTACTGCACTTAGACACAATATTTTGTGTAACTTTTATAAAAATAGAAGGTTATGAAATAATGACAATGGAATTAACTGTTTAATAATATATTTTGGCTGGCAGGGGATGATTGATAAAGAAGAGAAGCAGTTACAGCTTCATATTGAACTGTTAAATATTACCCCAATTATTTGGCGCAGAATATTAGTGCCCACTACAATCACATTGCCAAAATTGCACTCCGTTATACAAATTGCTTTCGCCTGGGAAAACTATCACCTCCATGAATGATGCGTGATGCAATACCGTAAGAAGAATAAGGTGTTAACGGGAAGTCAATATTTAAGATTTTCAGTGGTGATCTAATATTAGCAGCTGTTGTTTTATCTGTAGTGTTAGCTAACGACGTTAGGCTAATATTAGGACAGTTTATTGGCAATAAAGTCATCTGAAATAGAATGAGGTGTTGTGTTGGTAGCGGCATGCGATGCACCACTTGAATTGACATCAATAATCGTGGTCATGATTAATATCCCTGAAATAATTAAAATGAAGTGATAATTATGATTAAATATTATGACTTACATGGAAGTATAAAGTTGGCGCTATATTGATGCGATATAAATATTATTCCGCTACATGTGAAGATAAAAATCGCGGTTTGCATAAGTTCTATAAATAAATCATGCGCCAATCTGGTGCTCATAATATAAAATATTAGAGGGGTGTGTAATATTTTGTTTTAGGCGCGTCTATGTTTGTTTGGCCGGATGATATCCATTTTACTTTCATCACAAAAATCTGTAACTTTACGACAGAGTTTAATTTCTCAATCCGCAAAAAGAGTTTCCCGCTGATTTCCTGATATCCATCAGGCAAGCTTGTCACACTGACTTGATTTTTTAAGACTGAGGTGTGAATGCGTAACTCCTTTCAATTTTGCCGCTGGGGGCTTCCACTGATGGCACTGATATTCCCCGTGATATCTGCCTTTGGGGCTGAGCGCGATGAGCTGGCACTGTCATTAAAACTCATTGACCAGCTTCAGGCTTCAGCTGAGCGCGCCCGGGTGGTGAGCGTGCAGGATGAAGCGCATGCCCGCTATTTTTTTGACTACGCCCGCCTGCAATCAGACCTGCAGACACTCCGTGCCGGCATTGAGCGCTACTTAACACCAGGACGCGCCCAGCCCCGGGATGCGGGTGTGATTGACGGCGCTTATCGCCGGGAGAAGCGTGGATGTCAATGACAACACTTTCGCAACAAGCCTTTGAGGTTGCTTCAGGGGGCCTCTCTCTTTCTTTGCTGCATCTTTGTTTTGTCGGATTTTTGTTTGCTGGTTTGCTCTGGTGGGTCAGCTGGGCATTTGTCGATGTCTGGCAGGGATGGGCAAGTGAAAAAATCCGCAATGCGGCTATTGGCCGTTTTGCCGTCAAGGCCCTCTTACTCGTTGTTTTCAGCTTTTGGATGTTTGGAAGTTAAAGGGATACCGATGAATATGATTAAACACGGGCTCAGTGCCTTATCTCGCTTTGGTCACCATGTGTTGGTGGCGTTGTTGTTATCACTTTTAAGTTTATCTCCTGCCATGGCAGGCCTTCCCACGCTTGAGCCCCCACAAAGTGGTGGCGGGTCAGGGCTTATGGGCAATATCAAAGGCTATATGCAGGATGCCATTATTTTAGGCGGTCTGATTGTGGGTGCGGTGGCTTTTATAGTGGTGGCGATGGCAGCGGTTCAGACCTTTACCGAAGTGCGTAATGAGAAAGCCGGCTGGGGAAAATTTGGTGCCATCATTGTGGTGGGTATCATCCTGCTGGTTGCGGTGATTTGGCTGCTTATCAAATCTGCCAGCATTCTGGTGTGAGGGCAGCGTTATGCAAACACTCACTTTTTTACCCGAACGCCTCAACCAGGAGCCGGTGGTGTTCCGGGGATTTACCACGCCTGAACTGGGTCTGGGCGCACTCCTTGGCGCTGTCCTTGGGCTCATTGTTTCACTGCCATTAAGCTTACTGTTTGGCTGGGTCATGATACCGACTGCCGTATTGCTGATGCCACTTCTGGTCATTGCTTTTGGCGGGATGGTGCTTTCGCGCATCAAACGTGGCAAGCCGGCACACTATCTTGCACAACGCATTGCATTGAAGCGCCAGCAACTGGGGCTTGGCAAACGTCAATTTATTCTGACATCCCAACCCTGGAGCCTGCGCCGCACGCTTAAGGAGGGCGTATGAGCCGTTTTCGTCATGCCCTGAGGCAACGTGACGGGCATATTCTGACGCTCAGAATAACAGCCGGCAGCCTGTTTTTCATCGTGCTGCTGTTAAGTCTTGGCTGGATAAGTGCACCTTCCCGCCTGACTGTCCATATTCCGCCTGATTTACGCGCCGGCAGTCTTCGCCCCTGGTGGGAGGTGCCGCCGCCTAATGTCTACAGTTTTGCTTTTTACATCTTCCAGCAGCTTAACGCCTGGCCAAAAAATGGCGAGGTGGACTATCCGGCTAAAATTCATGCGCTCTCGCCTTATTTAACCGCCCACTGCCAGCGACTACTGACGGAGGAAGCCCGCCAGAGAGCGCTGACGGGGGAGCTTACCGAGCGGGTGCGGGTTGTCTATGAAATTCCCGGTCGAGGTTATAAGGACAGCAGCGTGACGGTGCAAAGTCAGGACAGCTGGATAGTTCGTCTTGATGTGGTGGCCGATGAGTATTACCACACCGAGCCTGTGAAACGAGCCCTGGTACGCTATCCCATTAAAGTTGTTCGCGCCGACGGCGATGCCGAGCGCAATCCTTTCGGACTGGCGCTTGATTGTTACGACGGGCTGCCACAACGCCTCGAGGCTGCGCCTGCGCCCGTGGTTGAGCAGAAGGGGGTGTTTCAGTGAGAAGCGGACCTTTACTCACCACGCTTGCCTGCGTACTGGCCGTGCTTTCCTTGCCTGCTTTGTCTGAAGAGCTTATGAAGTGGGAGCGTATCCCGCTTTCCATCCCCTTAAAAACCGGTACAGAGCGGGTGATTTTTGTCGATAAAAATGTGCGGGTGGGCTTTCCACCGGCGCTCAGTAACAAACTTCGGGTGCAAAGTGCCGGGGGCGCGGTGTATTTAAAGGCCAGTGAAGATTTTCCGCTCACCCGCCTTCATCTGCAGGATGTGGAAAGCGGTGAGATGATTTTGCTGGATATTCAGGCAGGCTCGCAGGGTAGTGATGAGCCGGTTAAGCTCATTTACCAGGGGGAAGTGAGCACCCAAAACCGCCGTCAGGATAATACTGATAACAAGGGTTCCAGTCAGGCGGATACAGCAAAAAGTAAGCAAGGCATCACATCAAATCATGCCACCGTCTCACACAACCCCACGCCCGTTTCTGTACTGTTAACCCGCTATGCGGCACAAAGCCTTTATGCCCCACTTCGCACCATTGAAGCGCTCCCGGGTATTCATCCTGTTAATGCAAGGTTGCCTGAAAACATCACCACGCTTCTGCCGTCTGAGCCAGTTGTGGTCACGCCATTAGCGGCCTGGGGATTAGGCAGTCAGGCAGTTGTGGCATTAAAGATACAAAATCAGTCTTATCACAGGGTGGTACTGGATGCGCGTGCCCTGCAGGGCAGATTTATCACCGCCACCTTTCAGCACCGTTATCTGGGGTCGAAGGGGAGGCCTGAAGATACCACGACACTTTACCTTGTCACGGATACCCGTCCTGAGCGGGCATTTATTCCTGAGGGCGTTTTAAAAGCAAGGCCAAAAGGCAACCGCAAAACGAAGGTTGTCAGCAGGGAGGCCGCGCATGCGCATTAAATCCAGTCTGCTGGTCAAAATCATCGTGCCCCTGGTTCTGCTAATTGGTGCGCTGATTGCCATTAAAAGTCTGCGCACGCCAGCCCCTGAAGTGATACAAAAAAACACGGTGGCAGATTTAACCGCCGAGGATTTGGCAGCACTTGGGGTAAGCGGGGACACCCATGATGATACGCTGCGAACCCTGGTGGGTGCCTTAAATCAGGTCAGACGCGAACAACAGCGACTTGAGACACGTAACCAGCAGCTGCTGAAAGATAATCAGCGCCTGGGTGGACAGGAGCGGGATATCAGCACCCTGATTAACCAGTCAATGGCAACGTTCAAATCAGAGGCGCTGCAGCGTGAGGCAACCCTTGAGGCAGAGCAGCAGACGCTGATGTCACAGATACAGTCGTTGACCGAAAGACTGTTGCATCAAAGCAAAATAACAGAGCCGGAAAGCGATATTCCTTTAGGTCTGGGGCTTGACGGAATGGGGAAACCCGGACTGACGCCAAAAGCCGGTGAGTCAGGTTTGCTTTGGGTCTCTCCTTCAGATGAAAAAGCGCGCTCCCCGCAGGAGATGGCAGGGGGCAAAACCGGACCGTTATTTCCGCTGACCTTTCTGGAAGACAATCCGCTGACGCGCCAGAAAGCGGCCTATGACATGCAGGTGAAAGGCCACACCACTGAGAAGGGTAAGGAGAAAGACAATGCCCGCCCTGTGTTCACCTTGCCTGAGAATTCAACGCTGGTCGGTGCCAGAGCGATGACAGCACTGCTGGGGCGCATTCCACTCAATGGCACTGTAACCGACCCTTACCCGTTCAAGGTATTAATCGGCAAAGATAATCTCACCGCCAACGGCATTGAGCTGCCGGAAGTCGAAGGTGCCATTGTCTCGGGGACGGCCAGCGGCGACTGGACACTTTCCTGTGTCAGGGGGCAAATCACAAGCTTTACCTTTGTCTTCACTGACGGGCGCATTCGTACCCTGCCCGGCGCGGATAATCAGCACAGTGAGAGTAAGGGTGGCATTGGCTGGCTGTCCGATGATAACGGCATCCCGTGCATCAGTGGTACCCGCAAATCCAATGCCTCCACCTATCTGCCCACGCTGTTTGCCCTCTCAGCCGCAGGGGCGGCGGGTGATGCCTTAAATCAGAGTCAGCAAACCAGTCAGACCAACGCCTCAGGCGGTGTCACCTCAAGTCTTACCGGGGATGCAGGGCAGGCCATGCTGGGTAAGGCGATTGCCGGTGGCATGAATGAAACGGCGGACTGGGTTAAACAGCGCTACGGCCAGACCTTCGATGCTATTTATGTCCCGCCTGGTATCAACATATCGCTTCATCTGACGCGCACACTGTATATCGATTATGAAGATGCGGGACGGCTGGTGCGCCATGAATTTACGTTGCCTGGTGAGTCCCGCCAGACAACGGGTCTCGATTAAGGATAAATATTATGCTCAATCAATTACAAACAGGAAAAAGAGCTGTCCGTTTTTTGTTGTTATTCATCAGTACGTTAATTATCAGTGGCTGCAGCACCTCCAAAGAGGTGATGTTGCCGCCCGGTGAGCAAACCATGCTGGAAATCTGGCAGGGCACTGAAACCAGCCCTCATACTGCAGCATCTGCACGTGAAGCACTGCGCCGGCCACTGACCGGAAAAGAGGCAGCAAGCCAGGAAGCTCAATACAGCCGGGATGTCCGGAGCGAAATCAGCCAGCAATTTCCCAGACTCCCCAACCCTGACATGGTGATGTACGTTTTCGCCCATCTGGCAGGCAATACGCCGGTGCCGGGATACAGCACCGTTTTCCCGTTTTATGCCCAAACCCAGTATGCATTGCCCGGTGAGCGCACGGAGGTGTTTTGATGTTGCCGGATGTCTTTAAAAAGAAAACACACCAAAAGTTAGTCACGTCTGAAGGCTCACCGACGGGAAGCGATGAAGCCTCCTGTAACACTGCGCCGTTAACCATTGCAGGCAGGACTGCACTCACACGACAGGGAGGGATGAGCACCACGGCACTCGATGCGCTTTATCATAAAAATCCTTCTTTTGTGGACCACCTTCCCTGGGTGGAATACCTGGATGAGGCACAGTGCCTGCTGCTCGATGATGGCGTGTCTGTCGGAGCCGTTTACCGCATTATGCCGGTGGCAACGGAGGGACGCTCTGAAGCCCGCCTTGAAGAAATTCGTGACCAGCTGGAAGATGCGCTGCAGGACAGCATTGAGGAGCCGGATACCCATCCCTGGGTGGTACAGTTTTTCTGTCAGGATGAGGACAATATTGATGAAACGCTTACAACACTTGGCGGTTACATCAGGCCGCATGCCAGAGGCACGCCCTATACCGATGCCTGGCTAAAAGAAACCGCGCGTCATTTACGCGGTATTGCCCGCGCAGAGGGGCTTTTTACCGACACCCTTGTCACCGGCGAGCCCTGGCGGGGACAAAGCCGTACTACACGAATGGTGGTGTATCGCTGGCAGCCACCGGGTGTCAAAGGCATTGAGGGTGGCCTCACTGAGCTCAACGCGCTCTGCGAGCGACTGGTCAGCAGCCTTTCCTCAGCGGGTGTGAACTGTCAGCGTCAGAGTGGCGGGCAGGTGCACGGCTGGCTTTTGCGCCACTTTAATCCCGCCCCTGACTGGGTGGATAAAGCGGTGCTCTGTCAGGGCGCGCGCTATCAGGGCAGAAACGAAGAAACACCGGGGAGTTTGCCTGTCAGCAACGATTTTGCTGAAAGCCTGCTGTTTGCTGCTCCCCGCTCAGAGGTCGCAACGGGGTGCTGGTATTTTGACAATCTTCCGCACAGGGCGATAACGGTTGAGCGGCTTCGCAAGGCACCTGAGCCTGGCGCGCTGACAGGAGAGCGACACCGGGGCGATAACATCAATGCCTTAATGGATTTGTTGCCGGCAGGCACGGTCATTTCGCTCACCATCGTGGCGCAGGCACAGGATACCCTGGAAACCACCTTTGATAAGCTTGCCAAAAATGCGGTCGGGGAAAATACCGAGTCACTGCGGGTGAGAGAAGATGTCAAAACGGTTAAACAGCTTATGGGCCGACGCCACAAGCTCTATCGAAGCAATCTTACTTTTTTGCTTCGCGCGGATAATGAAGAAGACCTGGCATCCCGTCTTCGTGACTGTTCGTCGGTGCTGCTTAATGCCAGCCTTCAGCCCGTCCGCCCTGAATATGATGTGATGGCGCTAAATAACTATCTCAATGCCCTGCCGATGTGCTTTGACCCGATGCGGGATAAAAAGCACTGGTCTACACAAATTAGCTGGGTGCAGCATCTGGCAGGCCTTTTGCCCGTCACCGGGCGCGGCACCGGCACGGGCAATCCGGGGTTAAGTTTCTTTAACCGTGGCGGGGAAGTATTAACCTTTGACCCCATGAGCAGGCAGGACCGTACGCAAAACGCCCATCTGCTGCTGTTTGGTCCAACCGGTGCCGGCAAATCGGCGACCCTTTGTGCCATGCTTGCACAACTTATGGCCGTGCATCGCCCCCGGCTTTTTATTGCGGAAGCGGGAAACAGCTTCGGGTTGCTGGCAGACTACTTTCAGGCTCACGGCTTATCAGTACATAAAGTCAGTATCAAACCTGGTAGTGGCGTGACATTGCCCCTTTTTGCCGATGCCCATCAGCTGATAAAAGACCCCGCGGCACTCATTAATCCCGATAATCTCACTGAGCTCGATGAAGACACAGAGACAGAGCAACGCGATATTCTGGGTGAGATGGAAATTTCAGCGCGCCTGATGATTACAGGCGGGGATGCGAAAGAAGATGCTGAGCTAAGACGGGCAGACCGCGCCATGATACGTGAGGCTTTACTGATGGCAGCTAAAACGACCTGTAACGCGAAACGCCAGATGCGACCGGAAGATTTGAAGGATGCGCTCCATGCCATTGCAAATGATGATGAAGCAAACCGCAATGCAGAGCGTCGCGCTAAAGCTGCTGAGATGGCAGAATCGTTAAGTCTCTTTACCCAGGCAGGCAGTTTTGAAGCCTCACTCTTTAACCAGGAAGGCGAGCTCTGGCCGCAGGCGGATGTGACGCTTATCGACCTGGGCCATTTTGCCCGCGAAGGCTACGAAGCACAGATGGCACTCACCATGGTGTCACTGATCAACACCATCAACAACATTGCTGAACGTGACCAGTATCTGGGGCGGGATATCAATTTTGTGGTGGATGAAGCCCACATTGTCACCGTCAATCCCCTGCTTTCCCCCTTTATGACCAAGGTTGTCAAGATGTGGCGGAAGCTTGGTGCCTGGCTTTGGCTTGCCACGCAAAACCTGGAAGATTTCCCGGATGCTGCCGGCAAGATGCTCAATATGGCGGAATGGTGGCTGTGTCTGAATATGCCCAAAAAAGAAGTGGATGAAGTGGCTAAATTTAAAACGCTCAGCGATGAGCAAAAAAACGTCCTGCTCTCAACCAGAAAGCTTTCTGGTTGTTATACCGAGGGCGTGGTGCTGTCTAAAAAAATTGAGGCGTTATTTCGGGTGGTGCCGCCCAGTCTTTATCTGGCGCTCGGTATGACTGAAAAAGATGAAAAAGCGGCAAGAAAAGCCCTGATGGATAAACATCATATCAGTGAACTGGAGGCGGCCATGATGGTGGCTGCGTCACTCGATGAAGCAAGGGGATTACAGGCTGGATGAGGTTTCCTTCATTTTAAATCAGATTTAAATAACATAAAAATCAGCGATGAATGCGTGCCTTGTGCTGAGAGTTGTTTATGGTTGTCTGGCTTATTTAGTTTAAGTAACGCAAAAGATATCCAACGGTATGGTGGTATCAGATGGCGTGCAGCGTGCGGTAGAGGGTGAAATGGGTGTTCACGCCGGACACGCCTTTATGCTTAAAAACGCCACAATCACGCCTTATGCCCGGTTATCCCTTCACCAGAGCCTGAAAGACGATAATAAAGTGACAGTCAACAGCGATAACTTTAGCCCTGAAATCAGGTGAAGACGGGGAGAATATCAGCTGGGGGTAGAGGCTAAGCTTTCGAAGGATGTGCGTTTTTATGCTCAGGCAGGCTACAGTCAGGGACTCCAGATTGAGCAACCCTGGCAGGGCAATATCGGTATGTCCTGGCAATTTTAGGATACCAAAAGAAAACACTCCGCTATAATAACTTGCTGTAAACGAAAAGGTTATTTATCTTAGTCTTTGAGTGCTTGTTTTGGGCAGGAAATGATTATTGTTAATACAGCTGGATTATATAGAGGTATTTTTGTCTGTTAAATTACCTTGGTTATTTTTTATAAGAAATTTTTATAGAATGCATTTCTACCTTTCTGTATAATCCATCTCAGATGGGGATGGATTATACCTTTAATTTTAGGTATTTCCACAAATTAAAATCATGACTGTAGTAATATAAATAAAAAGCCAACTCGAGCAACGTATTTTTCAGGGGGATACCATGGGCGACATATTAATTAATCCTTTACCACCTTTTCATCCTGCGCAACTGTTTCCAGATGAATGGCTAGCAAAAAAGCAAGAAAACCAAGTTGAGGTTGCAGAAGAAGACGAACTAACAAAATTTACAAAGAAGCGTAAGCTAACGCACGAGGATCTATTGTTGAATCCTCAGAAAAAATTAAAATCAGCTAACACTGCTGTGGCAGATGCAGATCTCAATTCAAAAGCGAAGGAGGCACTGGCAAGCATAAATGCCATCCAGTCTGAAGACATTTCAGAAACTCCCTCCGACCTAAATAACGCGAAGCGTATTCGCCAGCTATTAGAAGACCTCTGCGACACCCAGGAATCCAGGGCGCTATTGGGTCGTTTGGATAAACTGGAAGATGAAAGTGCACAAGCAGAGTTGAAACATCTGGGGTTATTGCAGAAATTAAACATCGCCAAGGCACTTTCTGAAAATTTAACCGATTCTCAACGTGAAACGTTCGTATCACAGCTTAATGGTGACTGGAAATCCATGGTGACCAAACTCTCCGTGAGGGAGCTTTCTAAAAATTTACCCGATTCTCAACGTGAAGCGTTCGTGGCTTCGGCTCCGGAACATGTGGGTGCCTTACGTAAAAGCGAAGGAATTGATTTAGATGCTATCTATGATTTTATGAATAACTTCGGTAATGGTCAACAAAAAACGGACACTCTAGGCGGCTAAAAGTATTGCATGTTGTCTCGAGCTTTCAAACTCAAGCGGCGCTAAATACCCCAATTTCGAATGAGGGCGTTTACTATTGTAATAAGC